>Ga0209572_1000198_pt1 | contig 125420 bp, 116 predicted proteins | sample EBPBio232012_DNA_FD_185867 | JGI IMG/M metagenome (GOLD analysis project Ga0209572, IMG submission 185867) | Wastewater treatment Type I Accumulibacter community from EBPR Bioreactor in Madison, WI, USA - Reactor 1_1/23/2012_ DNA (SPAdes)... | ecosystem: Engineered > Bioreactor > EBPR >...
CTCTTCGCGATTTCGCCCTCAGCAATCCGGCGACACAGCTCTAACTTGAATTCGCGGGTGTGATTACGACGCATTGGTACACCTCACAAAGTGTAGATGACGTGTCCACAATTTGGGGCGCACTCCAAATGCCTACAAAATCGAATACTCGGCATTCTTCCGGGGCTAGAAGGTCGAAGATAGGGCAACTGCCAAAGTGCTGGGGAATGGTACCTGGCCCTCTGGCCCTGGTTAAGCGGCGGATCGCGTGTGGCGACCGCGCCACGGCTGCTCGATGAGCCAGCAGATGCCTCCGGACAGGACGGCGATGCCCAAGCACGCCACAAAAGTCATGGCGTTAGAAATCAGAAAGTTGGTCTCCGGAGCTTGGACGGCTTGGTTGAAGATGCTGATCGCCACTACGCAGCTCGCAAAGACTCCCGAGGTGGTGATGACAGGGTGTCGATCAAACGGCGAAAGCTTGGCACTCAGCAGGCGAGCCACGAACGCGACCGGAACCATCCACTGAAGAATGCCGATGACGAACTCGTACCGTTGATCGAGAATGAAGCCGATCGAGCCCATCACATTCACCCACGCAATCACGAGCGCAAAAAGCACCGCCTGCACCAGGTTGTTCCGGTTCCACATCGCCTTCATGCTGTGAATATCGGTCGGAAACCGTGGCTTTGCAGGGCCGATCCGACCTCCGATCCGTCAGATCCCCGAGACGTGCACCCGCGATCCCGGCCGCCGAAGAATCTGACCGAACCGCCAGCACATCACCGAAGGAATCAGGGCCAGCGCAAAGAACGCGACGAAGTTCATGAAGTGGCTCGTCAAATAGTGAGTGATGCTGAACTCAGTAAATTGCTTGTAGCCCAGCAAGTTGAAGCCCTGGTACGCGATCACCGTCAGTGCAGTCATCCCCGCGAACAGCGTCGCAGATGCGACCACGGGATGACTCCAGCGTCCCTCAAGCCGAGGCGCGAGGAGGCCAGACAGCACTCCAACGGGAAGCAACCACAGGTTGTGTCTAATGGCCGTTTCCCAGGAAACAAGCGACGGGGAAGCGGTCGCAGCTGCGGAAAAGGTGACGACCATCAAAACGCCGAACAAAATGGAAACACTCAAGTTTTGAAGCGAAAAGCTGGCCCTCATAGCTTGAGTATCGGGCGCGATGCCCCAATATGCAGGGGATCAAGGCTTGCGCTTGCGCCCTATCCACCAGCGTTTGGCCCGCTGCTCCGCTACGGCATCAGCGACCTTTTCGGCTTGCCACTCTCGAAAAAGTGAGTATCCGCGCCACAGGACGACCATCCCCACAATCAGCAGGATGCCGAAGTAGATATTGCCAATGACCGGGTAGCCCTCAAAGCCCATCGTGCCCCTTCGGCTCTCCCACGAAAAGTCCTGGCGGATCAAGCGCCAGGCCGAGGTCCAGATGAGCAGCACGCCGGCACCCAGCCAGAGCAGACCGGAAAGCCAGGTCGGAAGAGACGATTCCTCAGCGTCCAGCCTGGGTCTCAGAGAGCCGAGAGGCATTCTCTACCGCCGAATCCACTCGACACCCTGCGGCGTATCGCGAAGCTCAACGCCCGCAGCGATCAACTTGTCCCGAATCGCATCCGCCTTGGCGAAGTCTTTGCCCTTCTTCGCCGCCTGACGCTCTTCAATCCAGGCATCAATCGCCTTCCCATCAATCTCATCGCTCCCGGAAGCCGCTTCTTCCGCCAGAGAGACATACAACGGGCGCACGATGCCCAGCAGATGGTTGACCTTGTCCAAGAACCACACCGCGGCCGCAGCCTCGTCGCCGGCGAGGGTTGTTTGTCGAAGAATCACCTTAACGCCTTCCAAAGTCTTCGCCAGAGCGACCGATGTGTTCAGGTCATTCAGCATGGCCTCGAGGGCTTCTTCGTAGAGCCCAGCGAGCTCGTGCCCCTCGGAAATCGCCGGCTCGGGCGAACCAGCAGCAGCAATCCGGCGATCACACTCCTGGAATCGCTCAATATGCCCCTGGCAATCGCGGAGCGTTTGCAGAGTGAAGTTATGCGGCTTCGCGTAAGGAACGCTGATCAAGGCCATCCGAATCGCCAGGGCGCTGTAGCCTTGCTCCAGCAGATCGGGCACGGTGTAGAAGTTGCCCTTGCTCTTCGACATCTTCTCGCCCTCAGCCTGGAGGAACGTGACGTGGATCCAGTGGTTGCAGAATGGCTTGCCGGTTCCCGCCTCACTTTGGGCGATTTCGCACTCGTGGTGAGGGAATTTGAGGTCTTCGCCGCCGCCGTGGAGATCGATGGTGTCGCCAAGATACTTCTGGGCCATGACGGAACACTCGATGTGCCAACCCGGGAATCCCCATCCCCAGGGAGAGAACCACTGCATGAGGTGCTTGTCGTCCTTCTTCCAGAGGGCAAAGTCGGCGGGGTTACGCTTGTTGTCGTCCTGAACAACATCCCGCACCGCGACCTGAAGATTCTCACGGTCGCGATTTCCGCTGAGCTTGCCGTAGTCGGCAAAGCTATCCACGGAGAAATACACTCCCGTCGGAGTTTCGTACGCGTTGCCTTTGCGGATCAGATCCTCCACGGCAATGATCTGCTCGCGCATGTGCTCGGTGGCGCGAGGACGAACCGTCGGCGCTTGCAGGTTGAGTTGTCGCCAGGCGTCTTCGAAGATATCGGAATAATGGCGCGCGAGATCCCAGACGTTGGCGAATTGCTCGCCTTCTTTGCTCGCCAGAGCCTTCGCCATCTTGTCGTCGCCAGCGGCATCGGCCACGTCATCTTGGGTGAGGTGTCCGACGTCCGTGATGTTGCTCACATAGCTCACGCGCCAGCCGATGGCTTGGGCGGTTCGAACGATGAGATCGCTGGTGAGAAACGTTCGGAAGTTGCCGATGTGGGCGTAGCTGTAAACCGTCGGGCCGCAGCAGTAGAAGCGCAAGTGATCTGGTTCCACCGTGACGAGGGGCTTCACGGTGCGCGAAAGAGTGTCATACAGACGGAAAGTGCGCTCGGCCATGGAAATTTGATTGTATCAAGTTGAACTGGGGGGCGAAGGGACACGGGCCGCCGAGCCGTGATCAGAGGCCGTCGTCTTGCGGCATCGGAGCACCCTTGTTATATCGGATTTTGCGAACCGTGTGAATCGCCTCGATGAGGTTAGCGCCCTTGTGGATCCGCAATTTCTTGACCGCTTCCATCATGTCGTCCTTGTCGATGTCGGTGAGAACCTCCATGTAGACCGGATCATGAAAGTCGATATCCAGCGCCTGCGAAAACTGTCGGGGCGAAAACGTCCGCAGCGACTTTCGACGCGAACGGAAGTGGGTCATCAACATCATCATCGCCATGCCGATGCCAAAGACTCCCGGATGAGGGAATGTCGCGACGTCTCCCATGAACCACGCCGCCCAGGAGAGGGCAATCGCATGAGGGAAAACGGTAAACGCAATTCCGACCCATCGAATCGCCTGGCTCGCGAACTTCGAAGGAACTTCGCCCAGCTTATCCGTGGTCGCAAGCTCCATGAAAACACCTCTCGTAGAAGTGAAAGCAAGGATCGCAAGGGCGTAGGCGTTGATCAAGAGCGCGGCATTCGGTGCGCGCTTTTCCGCGAAGAACTCGACGAGCATCAGCACGAGCGCCGCCCAGATGAAGAAGATCCCGTACATCACGATCGGGACAACCATCCATGGAAACGAAACGGAGCGCGACTGCATCGGGGACTTCCTTCTGATTCAGTTTACGTCCGCGGGCTCGTGGCTGGTGCGGGGGGCTAGGTCTGGGTAGGGGCGTGCCTTTGGGCAGAGATCCCACCGCTGGGTGCCCCGAGCCCTTCAGGGTCGGGACGAATCGCCACGTGCTTCGGCGAATTGGACGTGACTGAGCGAGGGATGATAGCACCCGCTCGGAATGGAGAACCTACCTCGTGTCGCCGTCCCGACCCTACAGGGATCGGGGCACCCTGCTTTGGTCGTCCTGCAAAGCTGCTCAGTCGCTCTCTTCTTCGAGACCATACACCTGATGCTGCCGGAACCGTTCGGATTCGGTGGTGTCTTTGATGCCCTCGAGAACCGCGCGGCCTTCCCAGACTTTGGGCGCGGAGATGCCCATGAGGCGGGTGACGGTGGGGGCGACATCGAGGAGGGTGACGGGTTGCTGAATTTTGTGGCCCGTGGTGCAGCGGTAGCCCCACATGATGAACGGGACGGTCATATCCTCTGGCTCTTCGGTGCCATGAACCTTATCGTGGCCGCCGTGGTCGCTGGCGATGATGAAATCGACCGGGTGATGGAGGGCGATGAGAGCATCGACGAACCGTCCGACGCAGGAGTCGACCTGAGAGATGGCCTGGAGGTATTCGTCGCTCATCCATCCGTATTCGTGGCCGACCCAATCGGTGTGACCGAGATAGAGGAAAAGAAAATCGAACTCCTCGGCCGCCGCGCCACGGATCGCCATTTCTGCGACGTGGCTGTCGCCATCTGCGGTGTGAGCATTGTTGTTGAGATAGCAGACGTGGATGTGCTCCGGGTCGCCGAGATCGCGGAGCGGGGACCAGTTGCCGAACATCGCGGTCTGCTGACCCGACCTTGCCGCAACATCGAAAATGGAAGGCGGCACGTTCGGCCCGACGCGGAGTTCGTTGTTCAGGACTCCGTGCTTCATCGGGGCCACGCTCCGGAACATGGATTGATGGCAGGGAAGGGTGATGCTCGGCGTCACCGACTGGGCTTCCCAGCTGACGGAGCCGTCTCTGACCAATCGGTCTAGATTAGGCGTGGGGGCAAGTCGAATGCCATCGGGGCGCACGCCGTCGATCGAGATCAGAGCGACCATGGGTTGGTTTTACCTCTCATGGTCGCTCGGTTTGATGCGGATCGCGGGTTTTAGTGGGTGACGGCGCCTTCGCACGCCGGGCCGACGGATTTTGCATATTTGGCATAGCTGCCCCGTTCGGGCGCGGGGTTGGGGTTCACCCAGTTCGCGCGTCTCTCGGCGAGTTCCTCGTCAGTCAGATCGACGCTGAGGACACCCGCTTCGGCATCGAGGGTGATGATGTCGCCGTCCTTCACGAGGGCAATCGGGCCACCGACTTGGGCTTCCGGCCCGACGTGTCCGACCATAAGACCGCGCGTGGCTCCGCTGAACCTTCCGTCGGTGAGGAGGGCGACATCGTATCCCATGCCCTGTCCGACAATCGCCGCTGTGACGCCGAGCATTTCGCGCATCCCGGGGCCGCCTTTCGGGCCCTCGTAGCGGATCACCATCACGTCGCCGCGCTGGATTTCGCGGGCTTGGACGGCGGCCATGGCGGCTTCTTCGGAATCAAAAACTCGGGCCGGGCCGGTTTGTTTGAGTTTCTTGACTCCCGCGGTTTTGACGACTCCGCCCTCTGGGGCAAGATTTCCGCGCACCACCACGAGTCCACCCGTCTCCGAGAGCGCACGGGTATGGGGGACGACGACATCTTGACCGACCGGTAAATAAACCTCTTTGAGGTTCTCTGCCATGGTTTTTCCGGTCACCGTCATGCAGTCTCCGTGGAGGGCACCCGCTTCGAGAAGGGCTTTGAGAACCACCGGAACACCCCCGATCTTGTGGAGATCCAGCATGACATAGCGTCCTCCCGGTCGAAGATCGGCGAGGAGCGGGGTGCGCTCACTCACGCGCTGCACGTCGTCGAGCGTGATTTTCATGCCGAGCTCGTGGGCAATCGCGGGGAGGTGGAGGGCGATGTTGGTGCTTCCCCCCGTCGTCGCCGCGATCGCGATGGCGTTCTCGAAGGCTTCTTTGGTGAGAATGTCGCTGGGCTTGAGTCCAGATTTCAGCAGATTCATCACCTGGGTTCCAATATGGGTGAGCCACGGCTGACGCGAATCTGCATCTTCGGCAGGCGGCGATGTCGAACCAGGAAGCGCCATCCCGAGAGCCTCGGCGACACAGGCCATGGTGTTGGCGGTGTATTGCCCGCCGCAGGCTCCGGCTCCTGGGCAGACGGCGCACTCGACGGCGTGGAGCTCTTCGTCATTGATCGTTCCGGCGGCGTAGGCTCCGGCGGCTTCGAAGGCGTCTTGGATTGTCACGTCTTTGCCCTTGTGACGACCCGGCATGATGGTGCCGCCGTAGACGAAGATGCTGGGGAAGTTGAGCCGGGCCATCGCCATCAGCATTCCGGGAAGCGATTTGTCGCACCCGGCAACGCCGATGAGGGCGTCGTAGCAGTGGGCGCGCATCATGAGCTCGACAGAATCGGCGATGACTTCGCGGGAGATGAGAGAGGCCTTCATCCCCTTGTGGCCCATCGCGATTCCATCGCTGACAGAGATCGTGTTGAATCGGCGCGGAGTTCCTCCGGACGCGGCGACGGCGGTGGCGATCACCTTGCCCTGCTCATCGAGGTTGAGGTTGCAAGGCGTGGCTTCGCTCCAGACCGTGGCGACTCCGACGAAGGGCTGGGCGAGTTCTTTGTCTCCGAGGCCCATCGCGCGGAGCATGGCGCGGTTGGCGGTTTTGTCGGCACCTTCGGTGATGGTGCGGGATTGATGGCGGGGGTCAAACATGGGGTGGGGGATCCCCGGATTGGATTCAAAACCCGGGGAAAGAGATAAGAGACTGATTAGTCTTGGGGCGGCACTTTGTCGCTGATGAAGGGGATGAGGCTCCGGATTTCCGCCCCGACCTTCTCAACTTGATGATCACGTTCGGAGGCTCGTCGGGCGTTCATCACCGGGCGACCGGCTTCATTTTCAGCGATCCAATCTTGGGCAAACTTCCCACTTTGGATGTCCCCGAGGAGTGACTTCATCGCGGCGCGAGATTGATCGTTGATGACCTGGTTCCCGGCAACATAGTCGCCCCACTCGGCGGTGTCGCTGATCGAGTAGCGCATCCAGTTGAGGCCGCCTTCGTAGAGGAGATCGACGATGAGCTTGGTTTCGTGGAGGCACTCGAAGTAGGCAGCTTCGGGTTGGTAACCCGCTTCGACAAGGGTCTCAAATCCGGCCTTGATGAGGGCCGAGATGCCTCCGCAGAGAACCGCCTGCTCGCCGAAGAGGTCAGTTTCGGTCTCTTCTTTGAACGTGGTTTCGAGGAGCCCGGCGCGGGCGCAGCCAATTCCCCATGCATAGCTGAGGATTCGCTCGCGGGCATGCCCCGTTGCGTCCTGATGAATCGCGAAGAGGGCCGGCATCCCGGCGCCGTTGCTCACTTCGAATCGCAGTCGGTGGCCAGGGCCCTTGGGGGCGACCATGCCGACGTCCACGTTGGCGGGTGGATTGATCAGTCCATAATGAATATTGAACCCGTGAGCGAAGAGAAGAAGCTGCCCATCGCGAAGATGGGGGGCGACTTCGGTCTCGTAGATGCCTTTCATCGGCACGTCGGGGGTGCAGAACATCAGGACATCGGCCCACTTGGTGGCTTCGGCAACGGTGTGAACGCTCAGGCCCGCTGCTTCGGCTTTCGCTCGGCTTTTGCTGCCCTCGTGCAGTCCGACCGCGACTTGGCCGCCCGCGTCGTGGAGGTTCAAGGCGTGGGCATGGCCCTGGCTGCCATAGCCAATGATTGCGACTTTGAGACCCTTGATGATCTCCGGGTTGACATCTTTTTCGGTAAGGACGGTAGCCATGGGATTATGCGCTGGTGGCAGCGAAGGTCGGGGAGGCGAGCTCGGACGGGATACGGTTTTCGGTGCGAAGGCCAACGACGCCCGTCCGCACGACTTCTGTCACATGATACGGCCCAAGCATAGCAATAAACCGGTCGATGGACTTGGCGTCTCCACTGACTTCGACGGTTAGACTGTCTAGTCCAAAATGCACGATCTTGCCATCCGCAACGGCGAGCAGGTCGAGAATCTCACGTCGGTTGTTCGCGACTCCCGTCAGATGGATCAGGGCGAGTTCCCTCATCACGCTCGCGGTGAAGGGGAGGTCATCGACGCTGACGACATCGATCAGCTTCTGGAGCTGACCGACACATTGCTGGAGCACCTCATCGTCCCCGTTGACGACGAGAGTGACTCGGCTGAACCCTTCGACCTCGCAGTCTCCCGCGTTGAGGCTGGCGAGGTTGAACCCGCGACGACGAAACAGACTGACCAGTCTATTGAGGGTTCCGGCTTCGTTTTGAACCAGGGCTTGGATTGTGTGTTGTGATTTCACGGTTGCGCTCCCATCAAGGATTCAGCATCGGATCGGGCGAGGGCCGGATCCATGATCAAGTTATCGTTGCTCGCTCCAGCGGCGACCATGGGGTAGACGTTTTCTTCCATCGCGACCACGAACTCCACGAGGCTCGGCCCCTTGGTGGTTCGCGCGGCCTCGACGGCAGCGGGCAAGTCCGCCGCGTTGTCGCATCGAACGAAGTGGACTCCGTAGGCTTCGGCGAGCTTCGCGTAGTCGGGGTTGCCCATCGAGGAGTGGCTTTGGCGGTCGTCGTAGAAGAGTTCCTGCCACTGACGAATCATGCCGAGGTAGCCGTTGTTGATGAGGGCGATGTTCACGTCGAGCTTGCACTCGAACGCGGTTTGCAGCTCTTGGAGCGTCATCTGGAAGCCGCCATCGCCGACAATCGCCCAGACCTCTTGGTCGGGGCAAGCGAACTTGGCCCCCATCGCGGCAGGGAACCCGAAGCCCATCGTGCCGAGTCCTCCGCTGGAGAGCCACTGGTAGGGGCGCTTGAACTGATAGAACTGGGCCGCCCACATCTGGTGCTGCCCGACATCGGTGCTGACAATCGCGTTGCCTCCCGTGCACTCGTTCAGACCTTTCATCACGTGACGGGCGAGGAATCGTCCATCTTCGGGGACCACCAGGGGATATTCCGCCTGCCACTGGCGAATTTCTCCCCACCAAGTTTTGCGCTTTGCTGGCTTGACCGCCTCAACGAACGCGGGCAGGTTGTGGGTGAGGTCTCCTGGAACGACATGCATCGTGCGGACGCACTTCCCGAACTCAGTGGGATCGATGTCGAAGTGGATGATCTCGGCTTTCGGGGCGAACCCGCTGGTTTTCCCGGTGAGACGGTCATCGAATCGGTTGCCGATTCCGATGACGAGATCGGCCTCTTGTACCGCGATCGTCGCGGCGGCTTCGCCATGCATTCCCATCATGCCAAGCGATCGAGGATCCTGTCGATCAATGGCTCCCAGGCCAAGGAGACTGTTGATGATCGGGAGATCCGCCTTCTCGGCAAGCTGGCGGATGAACGGCGCGGTCTCGCTCCAAATGACGCCTGCTCCAGCGATCGCGATCGGGCGCTCGGCTTGATTCAGCATCTCGGCGGCGCGCTCGATATCGGTCAGAGGAGCGGCACCAGGGATGGTGTAGCCGCGCCGATGCACGGTCTCTGGGAAGGGAGCGTCGGTGAGGGCTTGGAAGACATCTTTGGGGATATCCACGTGCACGGGGCCTTTGCGTCCGGTGTTGGCGAGATAGAATGCTTCCGCCATCACGTAGGGCAGATCGTCGACATTGGTGACGAGGTAGTTGTGCTTCGTGATCGGGATCGTGATGCCCTGGATGTCGACTTCCTGAAAGGCATCCTTGCCGATCGCCCAGCTGTTCACCTGTCCGGTGAGAACAAGCATGGGCACGGAGTCCATGATGGCGGTGGCGATTCCGGTGACGAGGTTGGTTGCGCCGGGGCCGCTGGTGCCCAGGCAGACTCCGACTTTGCCCGTGGCGCGGGCGTAGCCGTCGGCCATGTGGGCGGCACACTGTTCGTGCCGGACGAGGATGTGGTCGATTTGCGGCCACTTCAACATTTCGTCGTAGAGGGGCAAAATCACCCCTCCGGGATATCCAAAGATCGTATCCACCCCATGCCGGGCAAGGGCTTCCATCACGACCTGCGAGCCTGTTCTTTTCTCCATGTTCATCACGCGGCACACAAGTGCCAGGGTCAGGAGCCTCTGTGATCCCGGAGCGACGGCTGCGTCGCGGCTGTGTTTGATTTGTTACCAAAAAAGCCTTCCCGGGTTTCCCAGGAAGGCTTCGTTGTTGTTTGATTCGCGTTCCTGGGTTAGCCGGTTACTTGTACGACGAGTACAAGAAGGCTAAGGACAAGAACGAGGCTGACGACTTGGCCCAGGTTGACGCGAGAAATCACCGGAGCATCTGCGATGAGGCTCTGGCTTCGATTCCCGGTCTGAGGGGTCGTCGGCATTGGGGACAAGTGTGGCATGGCCCTGCGATGTTTTGCTTCAGGGAGGAGATGGGGCAATGTGGTGAGTGTGTGGGTTTGCCAAAGAATCCACAGAATAGGCACTTGAACCAGGTGAGACATTTTGCCCGGCGCAGATCAGACGGAATCTTCTTTCGATCTGACCGAAAATCCGGGATTCCTGCGGCTCCCCGTATCTTTACTGGATGTTGTGTTAAGGTTTGGATTCTGACCTTGTCCCGGAGACTCGGTCTGTTGGGGGTGTGGTAGAGTTCCTGAGTCGGTCACTTGGTCGACGTCGCCCTTTGGGTGAATTTCTGGAGAAGGAGCATAAATGAATACTTCCAAAATTCTCGTTGTCGCCGCTTCGTGCGTTTTCCTGGCTGCCCAGGCATCCGCCGCGACCCTTTTCGGTATTGATTGCCAAGACACTTCAGGCACTGGTTCGTCCGCGATCGGCGTTGACCCGGTCGTGACCGTTGCGACGGTGAGCGCAAACGTTTATCAGCGAGGGGCTGGCCTCACTGCTGTGAACACGACAAACGCTTACACGAACAACAACTGGATGGCAACGAGCCTTGCCGCAGCGATCACCGCGAATGACTTTATCACATGGAGCTTCAGTAGTTCGATGCCGCTGAACCTGACGGAGGCACGTTTTGCATCACTGAGATCGAACACTGGCCCTGCGAACATTGCTCTGCAATTCATGGAGACTGGTGCGAGTTCATTCACAACCGTGGCCACGAGTAGCAGTGTCCCGACCTCTGCGTCAGTTTTCACGGTCGATATGTCGGCATTTACCAACGTCAGCGGCGGAACGTTCAGATTTATCGGTTGGGGGGCGACGGAGACTGCCGGGACTCTGCGGCTCTCTGATAATGCTGGTGTCGCGGTGCTCGGCGTGTCGGCTCCAAAGAACGTGAGCTTCGTCCTCGAAGGCGAGCCGGTCCCCGAACCGGCGACGATGACCATCCTCGCTGCGGCTGGTCTCATGGCAGCCCGACGACGCAAGTCCCGCTAAGTCGATCCTCTCTCACACCAAACCAAGAACCCCCGGGCTTTCTCCAGACCGGGGGTGCTCTCTTTTGCGAAACTGCCTTATTCCGCTTTCTTGATGGCGGGCAGCCCTGGCATTGCCGCCAAAGGGTGCCAAGCAGGAACCGGGTTGAAGTGGAGCGTGCTGTAGCTGGCAGCGGGGAAGTCGCCGAGGAGCTCGCCGCCGTTTTCCGCGATTTTGTCGGCGGCGCGACGATAGAGCTTTCCGCCTTCGAACCGGGTGGTAAACAGCATGTTGCCGGAGTTGTCGAAGGTGAGCCCGTGCACCGAGAGCGGGGCTTCGGTTTGAACTTCAGGCTGGCCTCCCCCTCCGAGCTTCAGCTGATCCTCGCTGACGGCCCAGATGGTGGAGTTTTCATCGGCAAACCAGATGCGTCCATCCGGCCCCCAGGAGGCCTGACCCGTGGATCCCGTGTCTTCGAATGCGACCAGTCGGCCGCGTTTGACGCCCGAGGAGGCGAGTTCGTTGGGGGTGAAGATCGTCGTGTTCCGTCCGGCGCAGTAAAGCGTTCCATCGGCGGCGAACAGCGGGGAACCGAGGCCGGGGATGTCGTCGCCTTCGGGGAGCTTGATCGTTCGACTGACCTTGGGGTTTGCCTTCATCAGATCGGCGGCGGCGATCATCTGGAGCATGGTCGGGCTCACGACCCACAGGTTTCCACGAGGGTCAAACGCAACAGCTCCGTCGTAGGCGAGTCCTTCGATTGTCGTGTTTGACCCAGAGCTCGCGGCACCCAAACCAGAGGGCGTCCATCGGTAAACGATTGAGCTCCAAGGATTCGGCGAAACGAGGTTGCCCAGTCCGTCAATCGCGAGGTGGAATCCGCGGGGTTCGATGGTCATGGTGCGATCGGGAACCCCGATGCTTTCCTTGGCGAGGCTGGAGGCTCGGAACCCTCGGAGTTGGCCTGTCGAAAGGTCATCCTCGTCATTGAGTCGCTCGGTTGCCACCCAGAGGAACCCGGTGCCTCCCCTTGGAGCGTAGGTGACGCTCAGGGTTCCGCTGCCGTTCGCTTTCAGGCTCAGTTTGGCGGACTTGGCTTCATAGACTGTGTCGACGACGGGATCGCCGTTTCGCACCGGGCGCGGCGTCAGGGTGTAGTCGCCAGCGGCTGGGTTCTCGATCACAAATCCTTCCGTGATCGACTTCTGCTCGCTGGGGGAGGCGAAGTCGACATCCGGCAAAACGCCTTGCGGAAGTCCAGAAATGGAAACCGTGAGCTTCGGCGGGGGAGGCGGCGTGGTCTGAGCGGAAATGAGGCCAGGGATCAGGGGCACGGCGCCGAGGGCAGCAAACACAAACAAGGATCGATAAGGTCGCTCCATCACTTCATTTTGTCAGGGAGCGATGTAAGAAACCCCTAAAAATGCAGGCATTCCTGGGCCTCAGGAGGCGATGGTGGAAGCTGAAAGAAGATGGTGCGCGGTACAGGATTTGAACCTGTGACCCCTACAGTGTCATTGTAGTGCTCTACCGCTGAGCTAACCGCGCACGAGGATCGTCAGTATGGCAGGTCCTGGAAGGTGCCGACGAAAGGAAATGGGACTGCCGTCCCGGCGCAGGGGATGGAGCCCTTGCTCGCCACCCGCCTGCGCCGAATCGACGTTGTCTCTCGCCCGATTACTGACCTTGGGCCAGGCTGAATCCGAGCTGACCATCGAAGGTCATCAGATGCTCAGTTTTGACAAAGTTGATTCCCTTGTTGTCGACATTCCCCAGCAGGGCGATGATGTCGGCATGGGTGATCGCCTTGTCGCTTTGGAATCGGCATCGCCAGTGGTCGGTGCAGAAGGTCTCCGGCAGACCCTGTGGCCACACCTTCACACCACGGTTGGTGATGATCTTGAGGGGCAGGGCCACGGTTTGGCACTCCAGGAGGGAAGCCGCGAGCTCATCGGGCGTTCCGTTGTGCTGCACAAAGACATCGACACCGATGGTTTCTTGCACCGCAGGAACCTTAGGCAGCTCGTCTTCGATCACGATCTGCTTGACGACTTCCGGGTAGTGGATCGGCGCGAGCATGGTCGGGAGTTGGCCCATTCGCTCGATGACGGCATCAGCGAAGTCCTTGGTTCCCACGCGGATCTTGCTGTGGCCTTCTCGGTAGATGTCCTTGGTGTGGATGCCATCTTCCAGGGTTTTCAGCCAGGCGTTGTGAACTCGCTCGGCGGCCTTGCTTTGCCCGATGTGCACGAGCATCATGACGCCAGCGAGGAGGAGGCCGCTCGGGTTGGCGGTTCCTTGACCAGCGATTCGAGGAGCGCTGCCGTGGATCGCCTCGAACATCGCGCAGTTCTTGCCGATGTTCGCGCTTCCCGCGAGTCCGACCGAACCGGCGATCTCGGCGGCCACATCGCTCATGATGTCGCCGTAAAGGTTCGGCACCACGATGACATCCCAGCTCTCCGGTCGGGCCGCGACGCGGGCCATTCCGATGTCGATGATCCAGTGGTCTTGCTCGATGTCCGGATATTCAGCCCCGATTTCCTCGAACAACTTGTGGAAGAGACCATCGGTCAGCTTCATGATGTTGTCCTTGGTCATGCAGGTGACGCGCTTGCGTCCGTTGGCCTTGGCGTATTCGAAGGCATAGCGGATGATGCGTCGGCTGCCTGGCTCGCTGATGAGTTTGAGGCATTGATAAACGTCTTGAGTTTGTCGGTGCTCAATGCCAGCGTAGAGGTCTTCCTCGTTTTCGCGGATGATGACAACGTCCATTCCCTCAGGGCCGATTGCGATCGCCGGATTGTAGGTCACGCAGGGTCGAACGTTGGCAAAGAGTCCGAGCGACTTACGCACCGTGACGTTGAGGCTCTTGAATCCTCCGCCTTGGGGGGTGGTGATGGGGGCTTTCAGGAAGACCTTGGTGCGTCTCAGCGATTCCCAGGAGGAATCTTCGATGCCGGAACTGTGTCCTCTCATGTAAACGGCCTCTCCGATCTCGATGGTTTCTGGGGCGAGTGCGGCACCTGCTGCGGTCAGGATGCGAAGGGTGGCATCCATGATCTCGGGGCCGATGCCATCGCCATGGGCGACGGTGATGGGGACTGGGGTAATGGTCGCATCGGCGAAATCGGTGCGGGTATCTTCCACGGTGCTCATGTCGTGAAACATAATACACGAAAACAATGTCGTATGTTAACTGATCCCCATAAAGACCTAGCTCTCACTACAGAACCGACCGAAAACGCAGCGGGTTGGACCTTTTTGACCAACCATTCTCACGTGTTGGTCGCCTTGTTGCGCAACCCTGAGCAAACTCTGCGCGAGGTGTCGATTCAGGTCGGGATCACGGAACGGGCCACCCAAAGGATTGTTGCCGAGCTGGAGGAAGCAGGCGTGCTGTCTCGGGAGAAGGACGGGCGGCGGAATCGGTACACGATCCACTTGGCGAGTCCTCTGAGGCACTCGCTCGAGAGCGGTCAGACAGTCGGTGATCTCCTGGCATGGCTCGTGAAATGAGAGGCCCGACGGACAAGCACCCGATTGAGTCTTCCCGCTCGTGAAGAGATCGGGGCACCCATCGACGGGTGGGAACCGCTCCTCAAAGGCCCTGGGCGTTCGCCATGCTGACGGTGAAATGAGTCGGGCAGACCGGTTCGGTGCTCAGCGAATCACGCGGGCCGAGCATGAACTCGTCCACGACCCCCACAAACCAGACCTCTTCGCCGTTCTTGGGAGCCTCGTGCCAGTCGTAGAGATAGCCGTCGACGAGGGTGCGCTCGCTCAAAGTCGATTGCAGATTCCAGCGCGGAAGCCAGACCTCGGCGAGGATTGGGTAGCAGTGGCTCGGAAGAGGGGGCTGCATCAGCAGGTAGTCATCGCTGACATCGACGACTACCACCTTCACCATATTTGCCGTCCAGAGATCACCACCAATGACTGCCATGCGCTACTGGTCCAGACGGAGGCTTGGTCCGAGAGGGCGCAGAAACTTTTGCACCGTTTGATCTTTTAATCTCCCCAGCCTCGTTTTGACGCCGGCCGAAGCGGGTCAGTTGGCCTGGAGAACCGGTTTAAGGAAGCTCTCGGCGAGCTGGGCTTTTCCGGTTTTCTTCACTTGCTGGATGGCGGCCAGGCGCAGGTTTGGCTCCACAAATCCAAAATGCCCCTCCGGATCAGCACGCGTGTTGATATCTCGGGCAAAGAGATTGACCTTCCGGAGTTTCGGCCATTCACCCTGCGCCGCCATCGCGAGGAAGTCCAGTGTCTCCTGCTTGCTGCGATAGGGCCCGCCGATCTCGCAGATCTGGAAATCGGTGTTGGGGTCGAGCGAGGTCATGAAGCCGTAGTAATCGTGGTACATCGGCACGAGCTCCAGATTGGTGCGATAAATCGTTCCGCCAATGCGATCCCACAATGTGTTGGGGTTGTTCTCCGTCGCCCCACGGTAGTTCCATGCCAGGATCTGATCTTGCGTGGCTCTCCCCGTGTAGGCGGTGTTCAGGAGCGGGGAGAAGACCATCTTGACGTTGCCCGGCATCGCGGCGCGGAACGCCACCGCGGCGTTGTAGAACTTCAGCGCTTTGGTTCGGCCGCCTGCTGCGGAGTATTTGCTCCCGCGCAGATTCTGCTCGCTCGCGAATCGAACCCAAATCGTGACGCCAGCTTTCTCGGCTCGCTCAAACTCCGTCCGGAGCCAGCCCATGACCTTTTTGTCTTCAAAGACCGCGTACTTCTCGGGCCCCAAGGGCTCCAGGGCGATGGTGACATCGCCATATTCGCCCGCGAGTAGGAGGTACTGGCCAAGATCCTTGATTCGCGCTTGGAGATCGGTGCGCTCCAGGCTGAAGTAGTTCATGTCCTCAAGGTCCACGCCGTAGACTTCACGAACCGCGTCTCGGTAGGTGCCGTAAGTTTTGGGATCAGCGAAGGCTCGGGTGGAGGAAGATGTGACACCCGCCATCAGAGCGGCTTCACCGGCATAGGCTCCAAGAGTGATTTGCCCATAGACCGGCGGAATCAGCTGCCGCGTTTGGGCTTGCTTGCCTCCGGGCAACAAGGTGGCCACGAACGGGGGAGGGGCCGATTGGGGTTTGGCGGACGCTGAAGGAGCCACAAAGAACGCTCCCAGCGCAAGAAGAGTGACGAAAAAGGCTCCACCCGCCCACAGGATGCCCACTGGACTCCCACTGGCGGCTTGTCCCACCGGCATCAGCCGGTCTCCGTCGCGTCGATAACTCTGGCCCATGATCCCCCGTGATCACTCCCCGTGCCCTGCCTATCTTAACAGGCCAGGAGGATATTCCGTTTCCGCCGGACGCACAAAGTTCAACAAATCGCGGGGGAAAACAAAGCAGCACCCCGATAGTTCCTCGGGGTGCTTGCGGGTTTTCAGGCGGGGTGTCCTGGAGGAGCCCCGGCAGGAGCTCCTGAGATTGTCAGTTAGTCGCGAATCTTGTCGGCAATCGCTCGGCGGATCATCGTGTCGATGATCTCGTCGCCGCTCGGATTGTAGGTTCCGGCTTCGATTCGGGCCTTCAGGTCGTCGATCATGTTCTCGCGATCCGGCATGTTGTTCACATCGCGGGTCACGCGAAGGATCAGCTCGGAGTCGGTGAGCTTAATGACCGCCGTGTCGACTTTTGCTTTCGAAACGGCATCGCCCTGTTTGATCTTTTCAATTTGTTCGTTTGAGATTTTCACGCTGTAGACCTCTCTTGATGCGATTCCTCGACTTGATAACCCGGCGGTCTCCGTGAGATCCGTGGCTTTGCGTGAGCGGAGTCGCCTCCGTCGTGCCATTTCATTCGAGGTCCTTGCGTCCTGGTATGAATAACGGGACGAATCTGGTAGTTCCTTAGGGTCGGCAAGTTATCAACGGGCCAAAAGTCCTAGTTTGAACCTGGCAAACCTCCCGGGAGGGCTCTCCAGTACAATACCGCAACAGGTTTCAACGATGATCCGCTATCACGCTCTTGGTCAGCTTCCTCCAAAGAAGCACATTCAGTTCCGCCAGCCGAGCGGAGAGCTCTACACCGAGCAACTCTTCTCGACCCACGGGTTCAGTGGCCCGATGTCCACGATGTATCACATCAACCAGCCGACCGAGGTGACGGGCTGGGAGGATCTGGGCAAGGTCAAGCCGGAGTATTTGGACGATGAAGCTCTGCGTCATCGCCATTTCAAAACCGCACGGATGCAGCCGCGTGGCAACTTCCTCAGCGGGCGCATCCCCCTGATGGGCAACGGCGATTGCACTTGGCTTCAGGCCTTGATCGCGGAGCCAATGAAGCCCAAGTGCTTCTACAAGAACGCGGAAGCCGACGAAATTCTGTTCTTCCACGATGGCGAAGGCGTGCTGGAGAGCATGTACGGCGATGTGGAGATTCGTCCGGGCGACTACATCGTCGTGCCGCGCGGCACCATTTACCGGGTCGAACTCAAGAGCTATCCCTCGCGGATGATCGCGATTGAGAGCTTCGGGCCGGTGTCCACCCCCAAGCGATACCGCAACCAGTATGGGCAGATGATGGAGCACGCTCCGTTTACCGAGCGCGATTTCCGTCCGCCGCACGAGTTGAAGACCTACGATGTCCGCGAGGAGCATGAGGTGATCGTGGCGAGCCGGGGTCGGCATACTTTGTACAAGTATCCGTTCCACCCGTTCGACATTGTGGGTTGGGATGGGTATGTCTATCCCGTGGCGTTCAGCATCCACGACTTCCAGCCGATCACCGGTCAGATTCACATGCCGCCGCCGATCCACCAAACGTTCATCGGGAATGGCTTCGTGATCTGCTCCTTCTGCCCGCGGATTCTCGATTTCCATCCTGAGGCGATCAAGATTCCGTACAACCACAGCAACGTGGATAGCGACGAAGTTCTGTACTATTGCAACGATAAGTTCGGCTCACGCAAGGGCATCGAAGAAGGCTCGATTACCCTGCACCCGCTGGGAATCCCGCATGGCCCGCAGCCGGGCGCGGTGGAGGCGAGCATGCCTCACACCGAAACCAAGGAGCTTGCCGTGATGCTCGACACCTATCGTCCGCTCAAGATGACGGCGCAGTCGCTGGAGATCGAAGATCCTGACTATTGGAAGAGCTGGCAGACTCGGTGACGCGGCGTGATTTCTTGGTCGGATCGGCGGGGGTCGCGGCTCTCGGGGCCGCAGCCGTGACGTCGGCATCCGGAGGGGCGCGGTTCGCTGAGGAGAAGCCGACGATCCGTCCGCTTAGGTTGAAACCCGGTGACAAAGTCGCGCTCGTCGCTCCGGCGGGAGCGATCGGGTTGCAGGATAACCTGCTCGCCTTCGAGCAAGAGGTGCGCGACATGGGGCTTGAGCCGGTTCGGGCTCCGTTTTGTGACCGCAGCTACTCGTTCTTTGGAGGGACGGATGAAGAGCGGGCGAGCGACATCATGTGGTCGTTCCAGAATCCCGATGTCTCGGCGATCTTCCCGGTTCGCGGCGGGTACGGCTGCACGAGGATTCTGGATCGGCTCGATTTCGGGGTGATCGCCAAGAACCCCAAGGCGGTCTGTGGCTACAGCGACATCACTGGTCTGATTGTGCCGATCAACGAGATGACCGGCATGGTCACATACCACGGCCCGGTTCTGGCGAGCGGCGAAAATCAGTTCTCGACCGATTGGTTCCGGCAAGCCTTGATGATCGAGACCCAGTTGCTCGAACTCACGCCTCCGGTGGGCGAGAACGACGATTTCGATCTGCGCACAGTGACTGGGGGAAGGGCCACGGGGGTGCTGACAGGGGGCAATCTCTGTGTGCTCGCGGCACTGGCCGGGACTCCCTGGCAGATGAGCGCGGCGGGGAAGATCGTGTTTTTGGAAGATATTGGCGAGGCTCCCTACCGCATCGACCGGATGCTGACCCAGCTCATGGATGCCTGCGGTGTGCGTCAGGCGGCGGGCATCATTCTCGGTCAATTCACGAACTGCGATTCCAAGGATCCCGATTCGCCGTTTAAGGTGAGGGATGTCGTGCAAGATCGGTTCGCTGGGCTGGGCATTCCTGTGCTGGCGGGGACTCCGATTGGGCATGTCAAGCCGAAGTGGACCATGCCGATTGGCGTTCGGGCCGAGCTCGATGCCGACGCTCAGACGGTCAAGCTGATCGATGCTCCCGTGGCCTGAGAGGCTCCCAGCCGGGCCTTCTGAGCCGCGCCAGATTCTCAGCTAAGTCGACGCAACGAAATCGCGCGTCCTGTGAACTTTTCACTGACGCGGGTTTGCCGAGCCCTCACTCCGTTCAGATAGATGGCGCCTGTTCGAGGGGTGACCACGAACTCGGGGACGATCTCGCCAAATCCAGACAGAGTTTGCTCCCAGGTGATGTCAAGTCGCTTTGCCGTGGCCTTGATCCTCACGACCATCTCCGAGCGCGCGCCCTCGCGGTAAGCAAAGCCGATTCCATCGTCGGAGACGTAGGTGGTTTGGTTCTCCAAAGAAACTCCGTCTGGAACCGCGACGAGGAAGCTTGGTCGGCTGAGATCAACGTTTTCATCCTCCGGTAACGAGGCTTGCATCGGCAGAATCGCCCCGGTGACCAGATAGGCTGGGGTCTCTGCAGGGCCGACGGCGACGGCGTAGCGTCCGGATGTCAGCCACTCTCCGCTGGTGAGATCGAACCAAGGCTTCTTGCCAGGCAGAATCACCGCACGCGTCTCTGCTTCGTGCTCAAGAATCGGGGCTTGCATCAAGTACGGGCCGACCATCACCTGGTCAGAAATTTCCTCCGCATTCTTGTCATCAAAGTGGTACATCAGGGGCCGAGCGATCGGTTCGCCGGTCTGCTCGTGCTGGGCAAAGAGATTGTAGAGGTAAGGCAGGAGTCGGTAGCGCAGTCGGATGTAGTGCTTCGAAATCTCTCGCGTCCTGACCCCAAGCGCCCACGGCTCTTGCTGACGGGTGCCCGCGGTCGAGTGATTCCGCATAAAGGGCATGAGGAAAGCCGCTTGCATCCAGCGTTGCATCAGCTTCGGGTTGGTGTCGTTCCCGAAGCCACCCACGTCGGCTCCCGTGAACACATGCCCGCTCAGGCCCATGTTCATGGTTGTCAGAATCGAGAGCCGGAGCCAGAAGTCGTTGGCCACGTTGTCGCCGGTCCAGATCGCCGCGTATCGCGACGATCCCACGGAGCCTGATCGACTGAGAATGAAGGGGCGCTCCTTTGGTTTTGCCTGCAAAAAGCCTTGATGAGTGGCCATTTGCATCCCCAGGGCGTACTGATTTCGGTGGAGCCAGTGGGCGTCGCGCCCTTCTTGGAAGAGCATGTCGGAGGGGTTCATCGGTCCGGTACTGGGGTCATTCATGTCTACCCAGCACGCGCCAAAACCTTCGTTACGGAATCCTTCCGCGTAGGTGGCCCACCAATCGCGGACTCGAGGCTGAATGAAGTCCGGGAACACCGTTTCGCCGGGCCACACCATTCCGATGAAGGGTTCTCCCTCACGGTTCTTGCAGAAAACACCCTGCTCCATGCCGTCGTCGTAGACATGGTAGCCCGGCTCAGACTTCACCCCTGGATCGATGATCGGGACGATCCGCCGGTTCGATTGGGCTAGCGCATCCGCCGTGCGGGCGATTCCCTTCGGATACAGGCTTTGGTTGTATCGAAAAATCCTGTAGCCATCCATGTAGTCAAGGTCAAGCCACAGCCCGCTGCAGGGGATCCCGTGCTTGGTGAACTCAGCATCGAGGTGAAAGAGATCATCATCGCCGCCGTATCCCCAACGCGACTGGTGATAGCCAAGGCTCCAGAGGGGCGGCAAAGGGGTGACTCCGACGAGTCGGTTGAATTTCGAGGTGAGTTCGGGCAGGGTGTCGGCGGTCAGCACCCAGAGCTCGGGTTGTCCGTCGTAGGATCCCAAGATCAGGTGCGGAGAGGTTTGCTGCCACTTCAGGAAGGCCCGGCTGCCATCTCGTCCTGGGATTTCCATAAATGCGGGGGCTGGATTGTTCAGCAGCAGACCCACATACTTGCCCGAAGGGAGCTTGATCGCGAGATAGGGGATCGAGAAATAGCTGGGATCAGCCGGGTGGTTCTCGTATTGGCCAATGTGGAAGTCACTCCAAACATCGGTATTCCAGAACACGGTGCGCTTGCCACTCAGCTCTAAGGTGTCGAAGTTCTTCTCGCCCATCCCGTAGTACCGGTTTTCCTCGGTGGCGATGAATTGGAAGAGGCTGGCTTCCGCATTCGCTCCGACCCCGCGGTTGGTCACGGTTTGAAGCGCGATGTTGCCGTGTTCGTCTTCGATGACCAGCGAGCCCTCCTCCCAGCGGATGGCATCGCTTTCGATAGGCATGCCGGAGTTGAGCTCACAGAGGCTCAGATTCGGAAGCCAGGTCTGGTGGTGGGTCAACCGAATTCGATTGATTCCCCCTTGGTAGCTCGCCAGATCCAGCATGATCGGGCGTTTTCCCATGTCCAGTTCAATCGACTTCCCCGAACCGATCGATCCATGAGCTTGGGCAAAGACAAAGTTCGCCGCGCTGGGATATTTGGTGAAGAACATGAGACCCTCCGATTGTGTCGCAACTCCCGGGAGGCTAAACGGGAGGGTCACCTGGTGAGGATGCCGGGGTCGAGTGTCTGTTCCTGCATCCTCTGGCCTCGAAATTGCGTATGATTCTCCCGGGACATGTCTAACTCGTCCGAGCATCTTCAGTCCGATTCTGATGTCGAGGCCATCTTGGGTCTGGCCATGGAGAAATCGGGAACCACCACGTCGCTGCGTGACCGATTGCAAGCGACGGCGCAAGAACTGGGGATCTCTCCCGAGGCGTTGGCGGAGGCGGAGGAAGAATATCGCCAAGCCAAAGCCGAGGAGATTCGACGCACCGAGGAAGAGGCGCGGGCCGCGGCCGAAGCACTCCAGGCCAAACGCACTCTCTGGCGAAACATCGGAATCGGTACCTTGGCGGTGGCGGCGATCGTGCTCATTCTCTTCGTGCTCGATGCCACCAATATGGGGAAGTCTCTCATCGGGCTCGTCTTTCTGACCTTTTGGGCGGGTTCGTCCCGCCGCACGCGCAGGAGGGCGCGCCGTTCCTAAGCCATGTCGAGCGACGAATTGAAACTGAAATCCGACGAAGATGTGGAGGCGATTCTGCGCTTGGCGGTTCAAAAAGCATCGCCGACGGATGAGGCTCTGCGAGATCGGCTGAAATCAGCCGCGGATGAGTTAGGGATCACGCCCGAGCAATTGGCCGCCGCCGAGGCAGAGTTCCGCTCTCAGAAGTCGCGCGAGCTCGCGCAGCAAGAGGCGGCTCTGGCGGAAGAAGGTGAGTGGAAGCTGTTCCGCCGCGAGCAACTGCATGAGTTGTACGGGCACATGGGCGTCTATTTCGCCGTGAACCTAGGGCTGCTCAGCATGGATTTCTTCCAAAACGGGCGACTCGATTGGTCTCTGTTTCCGCTTTTCGGCTGGGGCATCGGTGTGCTGATTCACATTGTCTCAACGTTGGCTGCCCACAGTTCGGACAATCAAGACGAGTTCCACAAGTGGCGTCGGAAGCAGAGACGCCGCAAAGGCCGTCTGGAAGATGATGAGTGAGCAAAACCAGATCCTGACGGAAGAAGACGCCTTGGCGATTCTCAAGAGAGCGATCCAGGATGAGCATTCTTCGGCAAGCATTCGTCAGAGAATGGAGATGACGGCGGCGGAACTGGGGATCTCATCGGAGGCACTTGGCCGCGCGGAAGCCGAAGTCCTGTCAGGGAAACAGGCGATCAACGCATCGCTCGGGAGCACCGATTGGCTGTTCTTTCAGCAGCTCCGCGCGGCTTTGCGCTTCCTCCACGCAGGACTCTGGGTCGCTGTTTTCGGATTCGGCATCTACGTCGTGATCAACCACGAGAGATCCGGCGTGGGGATGACGGATGCGGCGTTCTTCTTCGCCGCCATGATTGCGTGGGCTCTCTTTTGGTCGGCGGTTCGCTGGCGGGCATTTGGGAGCGAAAACGAGCACTCCCACAAGACATTTTTGCTTTGGAAGGCTTGGAAGAACAAGCGCCGGTCTGTCAGCCGTTTCTCGTAACCCAGCACACCTCACAGGAATCTCCGATCAAAATCCCCCGATTTGTATTTCCGGAGACGTAAGGGAATGGGAGTCTGTACGCCGGAATCGCGCTATACCATGCGCGCCTTGCCGGGGGAAATCGTGTGGTTTCTCCCGACCACCGCGACATGCCTCCCCGCCTCGCCCGATACACCGGACGATGTGTATCTGTTTGAACTGGATGATGCGGTGATTCTGCGGAACAAGCTCATCCAAGCGGTTCTGCTTCGGGCGACGTCAGAACGGGCGAGATACCAGTTCTTTGCATGGGACAGCCGGTTCGGATCGGAACCAGTTCCCGAGCTCCACCTGTGCGATGTGATCCTGTCCCGCGTGGACTTAAGCGCTGCCTGAAGGCGGCCAAACCCTCTGGGCGACGGCAAACCCCGCCATGCACAGCAGGATCCCGAGCACGCACTGGGCGAGCACATTCGTCAGCATCGACCCCCAATGGCCCTCGCGGATCAGGCGCATGTTGTCCAGGGAGAAGCTCGAGAAAGTGGTGAATCCACCCAGGACACCCGTGACGAGGAAGAGGCTCCAGGCTGGCCCGGAACTGCTGAGACCTGCGGCGAGCACCCCGATGAGGAAGCTTCCCGCCATGTTGACCCCGAAAACCGGAATGGAGGCGGGCACGGAATCCAGGCGCGCGACTGCGCTGGTACACACAAATCGGAGAATCGCCCCGATGGCTCCCCCGCACCCCACCGCAAGCAAATCGAGCCCCGGTCGGGAAACGGAATCCACGGGAATTACGCCTTCACGCGTTCGCGCGGGACTTCGACCACGGCCTTAACGGGAACTTGCTGAGCTTCGAGTTCCTTCCGTCCGCGCTCCACCGTACTCAGAACCTTGCCAACCACGCCTTCGAGATTCGTGAGGACATCGGTTGCGTAATGATCGGCACCCCGGCGCATTTCGCGAGCGTCTCGCTCGGCGGCCTTGCGCATTTCTTCGGCTTGAGACTTCGCGATCCGCAGAATTTCGTTCTCGTCGACCATCTGCGTCTGCTTCAGTTCGGCTTGTTGGAGGAGATTCGCCGCTTTTGCCTCGGCTTCATTCACCAGTCGTTGAGCGTGCTCAATGGCTTGGTCGAGAAGAGCCTTGGCTTCTTCGTCGGCGATCGTCTTGATGCGCTCGGTTTCTCGGGTGAGAGAGGCGGCATCCTTGACCTCTCGCGGCATGGCGGCGCGGATTTGATCAATTTGGAAACAGAGATCGGTCTTGTCCAGGCCGAACACGATGGAGCCCATGCTCCGCTTGCTGCCGATGTCGTCCTTCAGCTTCTCCAGCAGTCGGAGGACATCAATCGTATAATCTTTGCGCGTAGACATAGTCGATCTCCGGGGGCATTCCCACCATGATGACCGGGAACAGGTTGCCCGGAACCTTCATAGTTTAACACGAGCCTCCCGTGTCAGAAGGTGCATGACCCAGGGGTTTCTACGAGGAGAAATGGGGGAAACTCACGATTTCAAGCGGTTTTCGATCCGTTTGGCCACGTTTTCTGGCACAAATTGCGCGTAGTCCCCGCCAAACTTGGCGACCTCCCTCACGACAGAGCTGGCAAGAAAGCTGTACTCTTCTCGTGCGATCAGGAAGACGGTTTCAACTTCCGCCGCGAGTCTTCGGTTGGCGAGGGCGATCCGAAATTCGTAGTCGTAGTCCGAGATTGCCCGGAGTCCTCTGAGAAGAATGCGGCTGTTGCGAGATCGGGCGTACTCGACAAGCAGTCCCTCAAAGGAGGCGACTTCGACATTTGGCATCTTCGCGCAGCACACCCTGAGGTCTTCGAGCCGCTCCTCGACCGAGAAGTACCCTGGCTTTTCCGTGTTGATTCCCACCGCGACGATGAGCCGGTCAAATAGATGCGACCCCCGCTCGATGATGTCCATGTGCCCATTCGTGAGGGGATCAAACGACCCGGGGTAGATCGCGGTGCGGTTCATGCCGGAGTGAGTCTAGCACAGGGTCTGGGAGGACTGGTCACTGCCTCTTTTGGGCAGCCTTCAAGAAGAGAGAGAAGGGAAGGAGGATTACTCTTTCCCTTCGATTCCGTACATGCCCTTGAGATCGAGCGTAGGGGCGGTTGGCGCGGAAGTCGTTCCGGACTCAGGGCGGGTGAACACACCCTCGACCTCATCGTCCACGATCTCAGCGGGGAGCCGGTAGGTGCTTCCCTTGGCGTAGCGGTAGGGCAGCAGAATCGTCACGCGGCGGTTACTGAAATGGAACGGATCGGTGGGGTTACGGGGGTCCGTGTCGGCACGTCCCTCCGCGCTCAGGACTTGATCGGTCTTCAACCCATTGGCGAGGAGAAGACGGCGCACCGCGTTGGCCCGGTCGCTGCTGAGATCAAAGTTGTCGTATCCCGTGCCGGGATAAGGTCGGGCATCCGTGTGGCCCTCGACCTTCAAGAGACGGTTGCTCTTGGCAAGGATCGGGGCAATTTTTGCAAAGATCGCTCTGGCCTGGTCCCGTACCGAGGAGCTTCCCACCTCGAAGAAGACTTCACCGGTGGTCTCGTTCTCGATGAGTTCGATCACAAGGCCTTCATCGTTCTGCTTGACGTCGATATCGCCTTTGTCGGCGTAGTTTTTCAGAACGGGATCAGCTTCAATCGCTTCTTCGACTTGGGTTTGAACGTCATCGAGTTCGCCCTTGTCCTCCATGATCCCTTCGTTGCGGGCGCCTTCGCCTTGTTCTGGAGTCGCTTCTTTGCCTTGGGGACCGATCTTGATGGCATGACCAGGTCGTCGCTGGCTAAATCCGCTGGGATCGTTGAAGTAGGCGGCGATGGATTCCTTTTCCTCGTCGCTCATTCCCAGGATCCACATGACCAAGAAGAAGGCCATCATAGCCGTGACAAAGTCAGCGTAAGCAACCTTCCAGGCACCGCCGTGGTGGCCGTGCCCGTGCACCTTTTTCTTCTTGATGATAATCGGGGTGCCTTCTTGCATGATTCCTCCGATTAAGCGGCCTTGTTATCCTTCACGGCTTCTTCGAGCTCGACGAATCCTGGTCGCATGCTCGGTTCGATTTGACGGCGAGCAAATTCGATGCAGGTGATCGGCGATTCGCCTCGGGCAAAGCTAAAAAGGGCGTGGCGGATGCAGTTGAGATAGACCCCGTCTCGTTTGACCTTCGTGGTGATCGACTTGGACATCGGGGCAAAGACGACGTATCCGGCGAAGATTCCGAGGAACGTACCGACGAGGGCAGCGGCAACCGACGCACCGATCTTTTCCGGACCGGCAGTGATTTTGCCCATCGTGATGATAACGCCGAGAACGGCGGCAACAATCCCGACGGCCGGCATGGCGTCGGCGACGGTTTGCAGGGCTTCGGCGGGGAGAAGTTCCTCCTCGTGGGCGACTTCCAGATCCATCTCCATCATTTCGGAGAGGTCGTGAGGGCCAACTGCGCCGGTCAGGATGACCTTCATCGTGTCGCACAGGAAGTGCACGGCATGGTGGTTGGCCAAAAATGACGGGTATTTGCTGATGATTTCGCTTTCTTCCGGCTTTTCAACGTGCTTTTCCAGGCCAAGGAGACCTTCCTTTCGCGCGACGTTGAACAGCTCGTACATCATCTTGAGCAGTTGGACATAGAGATCTTTGGTCGGGGCGGGCTTAAGAAGTCCGAGGATCGCTTTGATCGTCTGGGTGAGCGCTTGCATGCCAAACGAGGCCAAAAAGATGCCGAATGCGGCACCAAAGATGATGATGAATTCTGTGGGCTGGATCAAGACGCCGATCTGACCGTGGTGGAGGATGTACCCCAGCAAGGTCATCACAACCCCAATAATGATTCCGATAAACGCGAACATAGCGGCTCATGGTTCAGCCGTCAGCCCAAACAAGGCGACTGATCCATGAGTGATTGTCGGACACTCCAGCAAAATTGCTTACCCAAAATGTGAGAAGATTCTCGAAGTCCTGGGAGCGACACATGAACACACTGCGTCAGAATAACTGACTCACTCTCCTGATGGCATTATCGGCAGTTTCATCTTCAACCGGGCGTCCGGTGGTTCGTTTGCTTGATCCTCACACCGTGAACCAGATCGCGGCGGGAGAGGTTGTCGAGCGTCCGGCTGCTGCGCTGAAAGAGCTGATTGAGAATGCGCTTGATGCCGGGGCAACTTCGGTCGAAGTGACTTTGCTGGATGCTGGTCGAAAGTTGATGGAGATCGCCGACAACGGTCACGGCATGGATTCCGAGACCTTGGCGGTGGCGATGCTGCGCCATGCGACCTCAAAAATCGAGAGTGCCGATGATCTTCAGTCGGTGGCCTCGTTTGGGTTTCGAGGCGAGGCTTTGCCTTCGATTGCCTCGGTTTCTCGGATGGTGGTTGAGACGGGTGTCGGCGAGGGTTCGCGGACGCGCTGGGTGGTTGAAGCCGGAGAGGCCGAGCCCATGGAGCAGATTCCCGGCCCTTGCGGCACCACCGTTTCGGTTCACGACCTGTTTGGCAACGTTCCCGCGCGCTTGAAGTTTTTGAAGTCAGACGCGACGGAACTCAGTGCCTGCGTGGAGGTGGTGAGCAAATGCGCCATTGCCCGCCCCGATGTCGCCTTTACATTGCGGCATCATGGGTCGGTTCTCTTGCGGACGGCGGGGGCACAGCCGGGTGATGGCGGCGATGAGGTTCAGCAGAGGCTGAACGCCCTGGCCGATGTCTGGGGCAGAGATGCGGCGCGGGCCTTGGTTTCGGTGGAAATCTATAACGGATCCGCACGGGTCACGGGATTTGTCTCGCCTCCTCACTTCACCAAGCCGACGCGGTCCATGCAGTGGTTTTTTGTCAATGGTCGCCCGGTGCGGTCTCGGGTGATGGTGGCGGCCGTCGATCAGGCTTATCGTTCTTTGACCCCGGATCGCAGGTTCCCGGTCGTGGCCTTGATGATCGAAGTGGATCCTGCCCGGATTGACGTGAACGTTTCTCCGACAAAGAGCGAGGTGAAGTTCCACCAAGAGGGGGGCGTGTTTGATGCCATCCGCCGGGGAATCAAAGATGCCCTGCTGGCTCACGGCATGGTGCCCACGGTGGAAGAGGTCGCAGCGGCGAATGATGCCCTGCTTCAGGCTCGGGGCGAGGCTCCCTTCCAGGGGCACTTTGCCCGGGATTTGGCTCCCGGTGGATCCTTTGCTGTGCCGGGAGAGGCGGCAGGGACTCCTTGGGGGCTCGCGATGAGCATCGCGGCCCTGGGGGCACAAGCCCCTCTGACCCCCAGTTCCATCGGCGCGGGCGACTCTTCGACCCAAGGGTTTGATGATCTGCTCGAAGATTTACGGATTCTGGGCCAAGTGGATGACACGTTTATCATCGCCGAGAACCGCTCAAGTCTCCTGATCATCGACCAGCACGTGGCCCACGAGAGGATCCTGTACGAGATGTTGTGCAACACGCGCGGGGCTGCTCCGATCGAGGTTCAGACCCTTTTGAGCCCGGAGACTTTGCACTTCCCGCCCTCTGCGATGCCTGCGATGATGGAGCATCTGCCCGAACTCCAGAGAATAGGTTTTGACTTGGAGCCATTTGGCGGAGACAGCTTCTTGGTGCGGGCGGTGCCTGCTTTGGGGCGAGGGAAGAAGGCGTTGCAGGTCCTGCAAGATCTGGCGGATGAACTGGCGGATGGGGTCGGACGCCCGGATCTCGTGCCAACCCGCGACGATGTGTACATCATGTGCTCCTGCAAAATGGCCATCAAGGCAGGTGATCGTTTGGCCCCGGCAGAAATGCACAAGCTCATTGAGGATTTGGCCAAGACAGAGAATCCCTACCTGTGCCCCCATGGTCGACCGATCACGATTGTGATGCCTAAAAGCGACCTGCGCAAGCGGTTCAAGCGATGATCATCTTGGGAATTGACCCAGGCTTAGAGCGCATCGGGTACGCGGTGATTGAAAAGCAGGGCTCGCAGTTGAAAGCCCTGACTTATGGCCTCATCGAGACTCCCAGGGTTGAACTCGGCTCTCGTCTCCAGCAGATCGCGCGAGAGGTCAGGGGCTTGCTCGTCGATCACGCCCCGGACGCCGTTGCGATTGAGCGGCTGTTTTTTGCAAAGAACCAAACCACCGCGATGGATGTCGCAAAAGCAGTCGGGTGCATCATGCTTTCGGTCGCTGATGCGGGAAAGGAGTGCCACGAGTACGCTCCTCCCCAGGTGAAGCAGACCGTGGTCGGGAACGGCTCGGCGGACAAGCGCCAGGTGCAATTTATGGTGACGCGGCTGTTGGGTTTGGCGAGCCCGCCGAAGCCTGACGATGTCGCCGATGCCTGCGCGATCGCGATTTGTCACGCGCTTCGCGCAGGCATCCCAGGAACCGGGAACACTTAAACCAGCCGAGTCTGCCACGCCGGAAGGTAGGCACGTGGCGTCTCCCGGACGCGGCAACCCCCAAACAGGCTCGGTTGAGCCACCGTTTCCGGAGCCCCCAGAAAAGCCCTCCACACGCCGCCTGGGTCGAGGCCGTTGCCCCCATCGCTGCGACATCCTGCCGATGAGGACAGAACGCCCGGTGGCGATGCCGCCCTTCGGTCGGTTGGCCCAGGCAAGGGCAGAGGCTGCGCCCCGAGCGCCACCAGAACCCTCGCGCCGTGTCCGAGTGGCTCCAACGTGCCGAGTCGGGTTAGCCGCCGCCGCGTGGCGTCGATAGCGCCGTTCCACGTTCCTCCGACTCGGTGGCGCACTGCAACCACCACGGTTGCCTTGGACCAGGCATAGATCAGAGCGTTGCGTTCCATGGCGGTGGCCCGACTAAATGCGGTTGTGGGTTCAAAGGGGCTGAGCCAGCAGATCTCCTCTAAGGCATTGAGGTCGGCGCAGTGTTTTGGCTGATCGAGCCCATGGGGCAGAAGCACGACGCTTCGCCCGGGGGCCTCTTGCGCAAAAGCCGCCAAGGCCAGAGCATCCGCTCCCCTGGCCCCCCCTGTAACCATAAACGCCCCGCAAGACGCCAAAAAAGTTCCGCACTCTTGCGCGGCAAGGGCTTCGATGACGCTCAAGTTCCGCGATCCAACGACCCCGACCCAACCCCCTTGAGGAGAGGCCCTGGCACGTGTTTCCCGGCTTCCGAGACCCGCAGGAAGCGGGCCTTCTCGGTACAAAACCGGCGGCGCGGAGGAACCTAGCACATCAAGCCAGCGACGGGGAAACCCCTCATCGGCAATCGTGAGAACTTTGCCTTGCTCCACCAACAATTCGGCGGCTGCCAGGCGACCTGGTTCCTCGAGCAGGGAGGCCTCGTACCAGAATCCCGCCCGTTGCAGCGCCGCCGCGCCACCCCCCAGCGAGCAAGGTGACCCGCGCAAAAACGACCAGACTTTAGGCCACTGAGATCGCGGCGCAACCGAAGAACCGAGGCGCCGATAAAGCGCCACCAATAGGCATGACAAAACATGCCACTCACCCCTTGACATATCACCTTTAGTCTACCACATTTGCGCTAAAAGTCCCTGCCTGCCCCCGCCGGTTTCTCCCTCAAATCCCCATAGGTATTCTCGGTTCAAGGTCATGCAAAAGCATCCAGACGTTACGAAGGGGCGGATCCGCCAGTTCATGGAGTTCCAGCTCCAGGAGACCATTTTCCACGACGCTCGACCCGTGAAGGGTGATCTGTTGATTCAGGCATGCGCCAACTCTGACGAGGCGGCGAAGGCCAAAGAGTGGACGCCGGTTGAGCCGGGTACTGCCTGGGGTCCGACGTACCAAGAGGGTTGGTATCGCTTGAAGCTGAACCTGCCTGAAGGGTGGAAAGGTAAGCAGGCTGTGTTGCTCAACGGCAATCTCCAGGTTCTGCGATGGACGGAATGGCCGAATCTGGATGTGATGTGCGAAGGCACGGTGTGGCTCAACAATCGCCAAGTCGGCGGCCTCGACCACGGTCACCCCTACGTCCGACTGAGTGATGACCATCCGGGGGAAGTGTTCATTCAGCTCTTCGCACGGAACCGCGAGACCACCGTCCACCGCCCGGAGCAGCCCCGAACCCCGAAACCTGAAAAGGTACCGGACTTCCACGTGGCCCTTCTGGATGAGGAAAAGCTTGCCCTCTTCTATGACTGTGAGCATGCATTCAACCTCGCCGAAGCCCACGATGAAAAGGATCCTCTCGTCGCCACGATCATTCGAGCTCTGAACGATATTTGCAACACCTACGAAGCCGACAAGCCCAAGACCTGGAGTAAGTGCCGCAAGATCCTGAAGGATGCCCTCGGGAGCCTGAACACGGAGTACAAACACACCTTGTATCCGGTGGGTCACGCGCACCTCGACACCGCCTGGCTGTGGCCGCTCAGCGTCACCCATCTCAAGATGTTCCACACCACGGCGATCCAGCTTGACCTGATCGACCGGTATCCGGAGCACGTTTTCGCCCACAGCCAGGCTAGCCAATATGAGTGGCTCGAGAAGGAACAACCCGAGCTTTTCGCACGAGTCAAAGCGGCGATCAAGAAAGGGCAATGGGAGGTCGTGGGGTCGATGTGGGTGGAGGCGGACTGCAACCTGACCGGCGCAGAGAGCTTGGTCCGGCAGTTCCTCTACGGTCGCCGCTACTTCCAGCAAAAGCTGGGGGTGGAGACGGTGGACATGTGGCTCCCCGACGTTTTCGGCTACTCCGCCGCCCTGCCTCAGATCCTCAACCGCTTCCAGATCAAGGCGTTTTTGACCCAAAAGATGAGCTGGAATCAGTTCAACAAGATCCCGCACAACACGTTCTTCTGGAAAGGGATCGACGGAAGCTCGATTTGGACGCACTTCCCGCCGGTGGACACCTACATTGCCAGTGGCGCGCCCAAAGAGATGATCGATGGCGTGAAGCGTCACCGCGATCAGGGGCGCTCGGATGCCTCACTCTATCTCTATGGATTTGGCGATGGCGGCGGCGGCCCAACCGAGTGGCACATCGAGCGACTGCGACGCGCCCGCACGTCTCCTGGTTTGCCATTCGTCGAGAGCAAGATCAAGGCGAAGCAGTTCTTCACTGAAGTGCGTGAGCAAAGCCATGACTTGATGACCTGGGCGGGTGAGCTCTACTTTGAGTACCATCGAGGCACCTACACGAGTCAAGCCGCGAACAAGCGGTTCAATCGTCTCACCGAGTTCTTGCTTCGAGATGCAGAGTGGCTGAGCTGCTTCCGGAAAGACTTTGACAAAGCCTATCCCGCAGAACGACTGGAGGCGGCCTGGAAGCTGATCCTCCTCAACCAGTTCCACGACATCATCCCTGGCTCCTCAGTGCGCGAAGTTTACGAAGACAGTGATCGCGACTACGCCCAAATCATCGAGGAAGGCGAAGCGTTGGTGAAGGAGGCGATGGAGTCGATCTCCAGCGGAATGGATACGAGCGGGATGAATCAGCCGGTCGCGATTTTCCACAATGCCGACGTGACGAGCGAAGCCAGCCTTCCGTGGACGGCCAAAGAAGCTCCTCAGTCGATCACATGCGGAGAGGAAAGTCTGCCGGTTCAGCTGGTGGAAACCTCCACCGAGCGTAAGATCATCTTCCCGGTGCCCGCTGCCGCGCGCGGCACGGTCGCCGTGGCCGATTTCAGCGAGAGTAGCCCCTATCACCAGCAGCGTCTCAAGGTTGGCAGCCGGAAGATTGAATCCGATGAATGGGCGGTGAAGTTTGATGCCAATGGCAACATCACGAGTATTCAAAGTCTGGACGATGAGCCGATTGAGTTTATCCAGCCCGGGAAGCTGGCAAATCTGTTCCAGATTCTTGATGACCGCCCGCTGTTCTGGGATGCCTGGGACACCGACGCCTACGCCCAAGAAACCGCGGTTGATTTGGTGAAGAGCGAGAGCTTTGAGATTGTCGAGCGAGGCCCGGTGCGGGTGGCGGTCGAACTGGTGAAGACCTTCGGCAAGAGCACGATTCGGCAGCGAATCAGTCTTGGCCCCACCCCAGGAATCCGGTTTGATACCTGGGTCGACTGGCACGAGGACTTCAAGTTCCTCAAGGTTGCCTTCCCGTTGAACGTGAACACGAATCGGGCGACGTTTGAGATCCAGTTTGGGCACGTTGAGCGACCGACGCACCGCAACACGAGCTGGGATATGGCTCGGTTTGAGGTCTGCGCGCAAAAGTGGGTGGACATGAGCGAAGGCGGTCACGGTGTGGCCTTGATCAACACGGGCAAGTACGGGCACGACGTGCTGGACAACGTTCTCCGCCTCAGCTTGCTTCGATCCCCGAAGGCTCCGGATCCGATCTGCGACCGAGGCCAGCATCACTTTAGCTACGTTCTGATGCCGCACTTCGACCAGGTGCAGCACAGCGAGGTGATCCAGGCCGCCTATGCCGTGAACGCTGATCCGCGCATTCTGCCCCTCAAGCCCAGCCAGGGCGAATCGGGCGAACTGCCGCCGCTCGTGACGGTGGACAATCGAAGCGTGGTGATTGAATCAGTGAAAAAGGCCGAGGACAGCAAGCACCTGATTGTGCGGATGTACGAGTGCCACAACACCCGAGGCGCGGCTCATTTGAGCATGGCGATGCCCATCAAGCGAGCATGGATCGTGGATCTGAACGAGACGGTTCTGAGTGAGTGCCAAGGCGTCAGCGATGGGACGGTCGCGTTTAGCTACACCCCGTTCGAGATCGTGACCTTGATGGTCGAAATCTAACCTGGTCAGAGCGAAGAACAGAAAAGCCCCTCGGATCTCGCCGAGGGGCTTTTCTTCTGTTGGCGACGAAGTGGGTTCAGGCGTCGATTTTGTCGAGCGCTTCCACGAGATCGCCGACTTGAGCGGGATCCACGCCTTGCTCTTGCATCGCTTGGCGGATTTGCCCGGTGATGCGCCGTGCCTCATCGCCATGACCGGCACGCTTAGCCGCTGCGGCGTAGCCGACGGCAATCGGGAGCGATCCAGGCATGTTGCCGAGCGCGATCTGCATCAGTTGCATGGCTTCATCGTGCTTGCCTTGACCACCCAGAGCGTTGCTCAGCTCGACATAGCCCGGCTCGCACGCAGGGAACATCTCGAGCAGTCGGCGAGCCGATTGCTCGGCCTCCTCGAACTCTTCGAGCTTGTTTTGGCCGCTGGCGAGCAGGAGCCACATCTTCCAGTAGTCGCCGAGCCATTGGCGCATCGGACGCAGGTCGGCAACGGAGCCCTCAAAGTCTCCGGCATCCGCCTTCTCCGAGGCTCCCTTGACCGCTTCGACGCGCTTGGGTTGCTCGATTTCGATCAGCCAAGCGTTGGCGTTGGCGGCAAGATTTGGATCGGGTTGGGTGGCGAGAAGTTGTCGGAGAACATCCGGCACCTCAAATTCGCGGTTGGCACGGGCAAGGGTTTGGGCGTATTCCCAAAGCAGCTGCTGATCGGTCGGCGCGACATCGATGCAGTCCTCATAGAAGTCCATGGCACGGTCAAGCTCATCTTCCTTCTGGGCCAGATACGGAGCGTAGTAGCGCTTGATGATCGTGTTGTCTTCCAGAACTTCGAGTGCGCGATCGAAAGCACGCACACCTTCCTGCTCGCGACCGGTGGCGAGAAGCGACATCGCGTAGCGAGCGTGAGCCTTGGCGTTTTGCTCATTCTTTCGGATGAGATCGTTCCAGAGCTCGGGAACCTCGTGCCCTCGTCCGGTTTGGGCGAGCACTTCGCTCAGAAGATCGAGCGAAGGCTTCTCGTCATCTTCCATCTCGGTGGCCTTGCGCAAGTTGCGCTCTGCGTTCACGGGCATGCCGAGTGCGAGTTGCATGCGGGCGAGGCGGTGGAGGATCGCCGGTTCTTCGGGAGCAAGTTGGGCGGCCTTTTCGTAGGCATCGCTGGAGCCTTGCGCATTGCCGACGGTTTCATAGAACTCTCCCATCGCGAACCACGCGCGCGAATCATCCGGCTCCTGAGCGGTCAGACCCTTGATGGTTTCCTCGATCGCCCGGGCATCACCGACGCGGAACTGGGTGCAGATGCGGCAAAGCTGAACCTGAATGAGGAACGGAGCCTCCCAGTCCTTGTCTGCGGCGATGGCCTCTTGGAGCAGATCCATGTACGGCTTGACATCCCAGGTGCTGACGATTTGGCCCTGAGCTTGCTCGATGAACTTCAGGGCATCGTAGCCTTGAAGGAACTTGAGGAAGGCGGCGGAATCCTTGGTGCCGAAGAGGTTCTCGTCCTCTTGGAGATCGGCGTGGAGTTCGCCACCCGCGATCTTGAGAACGAATTCGATGGCGGACCGCAAGGCCCCGAAAATGCCGCCCGGGAGATAGGTGAAGTCTTCTTGCGCGAGAGGAGTTTGCGGATCCTCGGCCCAGACGCGGATCGTGATGGAACCACTGTCACCGGTCTCGGTGAACAGGCCATCGATCATCCGGTCGAACTGGGCTTGCTGCCGGAACTGCCCGAGGATTTCAGGGTCGTTCAGCGATTCACTGGGGTTGATGAGGGCAAATCGGGGGATGCCTTGCTCCTCGACTTGGGCCATGTAGTTGGCGGCGTCGATTTGCGATTCCGTGTTGCCTTGAACAATTTCGACAAGGTAGTTGGCAAGCTGGCGCGCGAGTTCGGGTCGCGTACCTGGGCCAGCATTAAACGGCAAGACGGCAATTCGCATGTCTGGCAGTGTACCGCTCGCCCTGATGTCCCAGCGGACCGGGAATCAGACGCTGGATCAGGCGATCAGAACGAGAGGACGCACTTGCCGGCTTGACCGGATTTCATTGCTTGGATTGCCGATTCGAACTCGGTGTAGTCAAACTGGTGAGTGACCACCGGGGTGACGTCGAGCCCTTTTTCGGCAAGGAGCCAGGTCATTTGATCCCAGGTTTCCCACATTTTGCGACCCACGATCCCGTGCACTTGCAGCCCGTTGAAGATGATCGTGTTGAAATCAACGTGCTGCTGGGCATCGGCGTAGACACCGAGCAGGCTGACGCGTCCGCCCTTGCGCGTGTGCTTCAGAGCCAAGTTGAGCGAAGACGGGTGCCCGCTCATCTCGAGCGTTGCATCGACGCCTTTGGGCTCGAGACGAGCGAGCGCGGCATCGACATCCTCTTTCGCCGGATTCAGAATGAGATCGGTGCCGAGCCGCTCGCCCATCTCCATGCGGTAAGGCGAGATTTCCGTGGCGTACACCTTCTTGGCCCCGAGAGCTTTGCAAATCGCCACGGCGAAGAGTCCGATTGGGCCAAGGCCGGTGATGAGAATGGTGCGCCCTTCCACCGGGCCATCCATGACGGTGTGAACGGCGTTGCCGAGAGCGTCGAGCATGCTGGCAACATCTTTGGGAACCACGGTTGGAACGGGGCGAGCATTCATCGCCGGGATGACGGCGTAGGGGGCAAAGCCTCCGTCGACGTCCACGCCCAAGATCTCGGTGGTGTCGTCAATATGCCCATCCCCAGCGAGGTATTGCGGCGAAAGCGGATCGACGATGTGAGATTCGGAGGCAACGAAATCGCCGACGGCGCGATCCGTGACCCTTTCGCCCACTTCGACGATGGTGCCGCAGAACTCGTGGCCGACGATGCGGGGGGGCTTCATTCGCCCGCTGCTCCAGGCGTCCCAGTTGTAGATGTGCAGGTCGGTGCCGCAGAGGGAAGCACGTTCGACCCGGAGCTTGACGCAACCGGGACGGATTTCCGGTTCGGGGACGTCGATGATCTCCAGGCCTGGTTCTGGCCTCACTTTGGCGATGGCATGCACGCGAAAACTGTACCTCTGGCGCCTTGTTAACGTAGGGTTAATGGAGACGGTGTAGCGTGAATCCGGCCTTAAGGGCAGCGCAGTTTGAAAACCCGTTCCGCAGCCATGCTAAACTTTCAGGACTCGGCCCGCGCCGGGCCCTGGAGTTATAACGTTGGGAAGTGCCTACACACCTGGATTAACCGTTAGCGGAGACACCGTCGTTGAACGCATTCGGCGATTGCCGATCAAAGGCGAGGTCTTGGTGAAAGCCGGCGACGTGGTGGATCACGATTCTGTGATTGCCCGCGCCATGCTTCCCGGCTTGCTACAAACCGTTCGACTGGCCGAGAAGCTTGGGGTCGAAGCAAAGGAGGGCCCGGGAATGAGCCGTTTCCAACCGGGAGACGAGGTCAGCACGGGCGATTTGATTGCCGAAACGAAGGGCTTGTTTGGCAAGTACTTCAAGCAACAGGTTCTCTCCGAGTACACCGGGGTGGTGGATTCGCTCTCTGAAGTCACGGGCAACATCCTGATCCGGGAGCCTTCGATTCCCGTCGATATGTCGGCGTATATCAAAGGCACGGTCAAGAGCGTCATGGAAGGCGAGGGCGCCATCATCGAGACCCGAGGTGCGATGGTGCAGGGCATTTTCGGGATTGGAGGAGAGCGCAACGGCAAGATTCGCGTCGCGGTCAGCGGCCCCGATCAAGTTCTGGAAGCCTCGAACATCCTGGATACTGACGCAGGGATGATCCTCGTTGGGGGAGCCGGTGTCAGCTACGACGCCTTGGTTCGTGCCAACGAGGTAGGAGTCTTTGGACTCGTGGTCGGTGCTGTGCGTGATGTTGATCTCACCCAACTGTTGGGTTACGATATCGGCGTTGCGATCACCGGTCAGGAAGAGGTGAACACGACGTTGGTGGTCACCGAAGGTTTTGGCAAACTCAGCATGGCTGCGCGGACGTTCAAACTGCTGCAATCCCTGGAGGGTCGCAGTGCCAGCTTGAACGGTGCCACCCAGATCCGCGCCGGCGTCATTCGGCCCGAACTCATTGCTCCCTCGGAACAGACGGGCGACATGAGCCACGGGGCGGGCGGCGGCAACGAACTCAAAATCGGAACCCCGATTCGCGTGATCCGAGAACCCTACTTTGGGGCTCTTGGTGAAGTGACCGGGCTCCCGGCGCAACTGCAAACAGTTGAATCGGGCGCAGAAGTCCGCGTTCTTGAGGCGAAGCTCGACGATGGTCAAGTGGTGTGCGTACCACGGGCTAATGTCGAGATCATCGCCACATCATGAAGATTCTGCTCGTCGACGACGAAGAAACGATCGTAGAAACGGTCGAACATAAACTCCGCCGGGAAGGCTTCACTGTCTTCTCGGCGGGAACAGCTGAGGAAGGGATGCGCCTCTATCGGCTGGTCAAGCCCGATCTGTTGGTGCTTGACATCATGCTCCCCCGAAGATCTGGGGTTGAGCTCGCCGAGTCGGTTCGCAAGGATAGCTCGGTCCCGATTATCTTTTTGAGCGCAAAAGCCGCCGAGGAAGATCGAGTTCAGGGCTTGGAACTGGCCGACGACTACGTGACCAAGCCGTTTAGCCTCGCCGAACTTGCCGCTCGGGTGAAGAGCGTTTTGCGTCGTGTTTCGGGTGAAAATGCCTCGGAGATCGTGGAGTCGCAGAATCTGAAGATCGACCCGCGCACCCACGAGGCGTGGCTTGATGACAAGCCCCTCACGCTTTCGCCGAAGGAGTTTGCTCTTCTCCAGTTTATGGCCCGGAACAAGGGCCAAGTGTTCAGCCGGGAGGCGTTGCTCGACCGGGTTTGGGGTCACGATGCGTACGTCAGCGCGAGGACGGTGGACGTTCATATCCGCTGGCTGCGGGAGAGGATTGAGGTGGATGCCAGCAAGCCCATCCGAATCCTGACGGTTCGCGGTGTGGGTTATAAGTTCGTGGGTTGAATCAACGCCTCACGGGAGTTTGGAATCGAGTGCCCCGATCCCTACAGGGTCGGGTGGTATGTCGGTTGCGGAACATCTCCAACCGCTGGGAGCAGACGCTTTCTAACGTGCTCAGACCAAGCAATTCCCGACCGTGAAGGGATCGGGGCACCCCAGTTTTTGCCTCCACTGAGATCCCGGAACCGGGGGCAAAAAAAGCGGCTCCTGCTGAAAGAGCAGGAGCCGCTTTGGACGGATCGAACCGCGCTTAGCTCGGAGTTGAGCTGTCCCCGCCGGAGTTGCCCAGGCGGCGCTCAAGCTCTTCGAGCTGCGAGTCAACGCTGTCGGTGGTGGTGGTGGCGACTTCTTGGATCTTCGGAGCGCTGAGGCCGAGCTTTTCTTCGAGCTTGGCGAGTTCCTCTTCCGCAGCGAAGTCCATGGTTTGGTCTTCCATCATCATCATCTTGCCTTGCACCGAGTTGGCCATCATCTCGGTTCGGGCTTGAGCTTCGGCTTGCTTGTCCTTGATCTTATCGCGGGCGGCGGCGAAGGAGCCTTCATATTCGTTCTCGAAGGTCAACCCTTCGAGGGCTCGACCGATGGACTCTTGGATTTGAGCCTGCTTCCACTGAGCCTTCATCGCGAGGGCTTCGGCGGTCTTCTTTTTGACTTCTTCTTCTTGCCGCTTAATCGCCACCTTCACTTGTTCGACGGTTTCAACAGCCGTAGCGAGCGTGCCCTTTAGGGTTTCGATCGTGGTGTCGTTGCTGGTTTTCTCGCGCAGGAATTGCTTGGCCAGTTCACGATTCCCCTGGCGCAGGGCCGTGGTGGCTTGCTGCTCCAGTTGAGCCGACTTGCGGGTGGCATCGTCGAGCATTTGCTGGAGTCGGTTGCGCTGGGTGATGGCCTGGACGGCTTTTTCTCGGTTGCCGGTCAGAGCCGTTTGCATATCGCGGCGGGCTTGATCGAGCATGATCTCCGGATCCTCGAGCTTGTCCATCGTGCGGCCGAAGAGTGCGCGGAGCCAGGCAAAGAAGCGTTTCATGGGGCGTAGTGACCTGCGTACTCGCGTGGGAGCGAGCACGAAAAGTATACACGGCAAGGCTTGGGCCACGTTGCGTGGGGTCCCGTGTTGAACCAAGGCATGACCGGCCCAGATGACCCACTGCCGAGCCTGACCTGCCGCCCAGGACTCCGGAGCCCATAGGTATAATCCGCGACATCTGCGAGTAGGCTTGCGCCTGCTTGGAATAAGGACGCTTAACCCCTATGTCGAATGTTGGCACCGTCGTGCAGGTCACAGGCCCGGTTGTGGACTGCCGCTTCCCCACCGAAGCCCTTCCTGAAATTTACAACGCCCTCATCATCCGAGATGAGAAGCGCAAGATTGACTTGACCTGCGAGGTTGCTCAGCACTTGGGCGACGACATGATCCGCGCGATCGCCCTGAGCTCCACCGATGGATTGGTGCGGGGCATGTCCGCTGTTGACCAAGGCCAGCCGATCCAAGTTCCAGTCGGCGAAAAGACCCTTGGTCGCGTGTTTAACCTTCTTGGCAAGGTCATCGACGGAGGCGATCCGGTGACGGACACGCCCATGTACCCGATTCACCGCAGTGCTCCTTTGTTCAGCCAACAGAACGTGAAGGTCGAGCTTCTGCAAACGGGTCTGAAGGTTGTTGACCTTCTCATCCCATTCAACAAGGGTGGAAAGATCGGTCTCTTCGGGGGTGCGGGACTCGGTAAGACGGTTTTGATCCAGGAGCTGATCCGAAACATCGCGGTTGAAGCTTCGGGCGTTTCGATGTTCGCCGGCGTCGGTGAGCGCACTCGCGAAGGGAACGACCTTTGGCGCGAGATGAAGGAAACGACGTTCAAGGACGTTGACGGCACCGAGAAGCGGGTTATCGACAAGACCGCCATGGTCTTTGGTCAGATGAACGAGCCGCCAGGAGCCCGTCTCCGCGTGGCTCTCTCCGCCATGGCGATGGCAGAGTACTTCCGCGATGAAGTGGGAACCGACGTTCTTGTCTTCGTGGACAACATTTTCCGATTCGTCCAAGCAGGTTCCGAGGTTTCGGCACTGCTCGGACGGATGCCGAGCGCGGTCGGCTACCAGCCGACGCTCGCGACCGAGATGGGCCTGCTCCAAGAGCGGATCACCTCGACGACCAAGGGTTCGATTACCTCGGTTCAAGCGGTCTACGTGCCTGCTGACGACCCATCTGACCCTGCTCCGGCAACCACCTTCAGCCACCTTGACGCTTACGTCTACCTGGAGCGATCGATCGCTTCCAAGGGTCTCTATCCGGCTGTGGATCCGCTCGCTTCGACGTCCAAGAACCTCGACCCGTCGATTGTTGGTGAGAAGCACTATCGAGTCGCCCGCCAGGTTCAACAGATTCTGCAGCGCTACCGCGAACTGCAAGACATCATCGCGATCCTTGGCATCGACGAACTGAGCGACGATGACAAGCTGATTGTGGCCCGCGCCCGAAAGGTTGAGCGCTTCATGAGCCAGCCGAACTTCGTTGCGGAGCAGTTCACCGGTAACCCTGGTCGCTACGTGACGATCGAAGACACGGTCGATGCGTTCGACAAGCTCGTCAGCGGTGAACTGGATGACATTCCAGAACAGGCATTCCTGTACTGCGGTGGTCTCGACGACGTCTACGCGAAGGCCAAGAAGCTCTCCGAGGTCTAAAAACTCATGGCGTTGTTCAAGCTCAGCGTGGTTGCCCCGGATCGAACGGTGTTCGAAGACGAAGTCGAAAGCGTCGTGCTTCCGGGCGTCGAGGGATACCTCGGTATCCAGTCGAGCCACGAGCCGATGCTGGTCGCTCTGCGCCCGGGAATCATCGAATACATGGATCGCAACAATCAGCGGAGCTTTGTCAGCGTCAGCGGCGGGTTCACTGAAATCAGCGACAACAGCGTGATCGTGCTGGCTCAAGATGCCCAGCGTGCCACCGAAATCGACGTAGCCGAAGCGGAGAAGGCGCTTGAAGAAGCCCGACGCGCTCTGCGCGGCGAAGCGTCTTCGATGACGGCTCAGCAAGCAACGGAAGAGATCGAGCGCGCAATGGTGCGGATCAAAGCCGCTCGGCTCAGTTAATTCTTTGGCGAGAAGGCAAGCGGGGTTTGGGCAGGGAAACCGGCTCGAACCCCGCTTTTTTCGTCGGACGGCCTACCTGCGGCACGATTCTCGCCTCCGTTCTCGTCTATAGCTTGGATCACTTTTTGAAGACATGACCTCCTCTCTGCTCCTCGCGATGGCTCTCGGTGCTTTGCCGAGCGAATCTGCTCCCGGAATCTTTTCCGAAAAGGAGCGGCTGGTCGTCATGGAGTACTGGAACAAGCCAGGGCGCCTGGTGCAAACCGAGGTGAATCCGGGCAAGCCTTACGTGGCGGCTTACTCGCCGCAGGCTTCGGCGTGGCTGATGCAGATGTATCGCCTGAGGGAACCAGGCGTGCGACTCCGGCCCGATGTTGATCCCAAAGCGAGCACAACGCGCCACGCGGCATGGGACACCTGGATCAACGAGCAATACTCGCGCGATTTCGCCTGGGCGACTGCGGCAGCGGCGTGGATCAACGAGGACATGGCTCGGGATGAATCTGAGGCTCCTCGTGAGCGGGCCTTGATCAACGTTCCGCCGGACTTGGAATCGCTGGCCGGAGCGCCCCCGTCGTTTTTCATCGTTGTGCGACCGCAAAAGCACACCGTGATGCTGGAAGGATTCTCGACGACCTACGAGGATGGGGTGGACGTTCGGCGAAAGTGGCCGTTCTATCGTTCGGCTTACGGGGTTGTGGCGAGTGGATCTTCGCCCAATAGCGCGGAGCTAGCTTCGGGGTTGAAGGCGGCGAAGGTCGCTCCGAGGCTCGCCAGCAGTCTGAGCGCGGTCTCGCAGATGGAAGGCGGCTTTGATGCCGTGAACACCTACGACACGGGCGGAGTGAGCGTCGGCCTCGTGCAATTTGCGGCGCTGATGCATGGCAAAGGCCCGCTCGCCGACCTCTTGGCCCTCTATCGAGGGATGAATCGCGCGGGATTCCAGAACGATTTTCGACGGTACGGCGTGGATGTCGCGCCGGATGGTCGCCTCACCGTGATTGATCCTCGCACCGGATTCGAGGTGGCAGGCGGCGATGCGGTGCGAGCGATCGTACGGGACAAGCGATTGACCGCCGTGTTTCAACGTGCTGGGCAACTGAGCGCTTCGTTCCGAGGCGCGCAGCTCCGGCTGGTCGCCCAGAACTTCGATCCGACGACGCGGATGATTCCCATTCAGTTTGGTGCGCAGGTGCAGGAGATTCGGGTGGGGGACTTTGTTCAATCGGAGTCTGGAATCGCAACTCTGTTGGATCGTCTGGTGAATACCGGCAACCTGGATCCTCTGCCTCGCGTGGTGCGCGAGGTGATGACGGAGTTTGGCCTCACGACTCTTGCCCAGTTGCGAGCTGCCGAGTGGCATGTCATCGAAAAGATGACTTATCGGCACGACTTTCTTGCTTCCGGAAAGCTGAAGAATCCCGATCCAGGGCTCCTTGCCAGTGCGATGGGGCAGCCGGGACAGGCTCAGATTTCGGGCAACGTCGGAGGCGCGCGGCCGAACAATATGGATTGGGAGAACGGTCAAACCCCGCCCGCCGATCCGGGGATGTTTGGGCTAGATTTACCGAACGGAAAACCCGCCCCTGGTCGGTTGGTAGAGCGGCCGCAAGAGGCATCGAGCCCCGCTCCGAGCCAATCGAGCCCGGGAAAAACCGCGTCAGCGCCCCCTCTTCCGGAGACAGAAACCCCGAAGCAACCCGGCGGCCCGATCACAACCGCGGGCGGATAACTCCTAGCCCCTTGCATGCCAGGGGGAAAATCCTTCATAAAACAACGAGATAAGTTGCGCGTTTACCCTTGAGTAAATGCGGGGAATGACGATGATGCAGACTATGGGTTCTTTGAAGCTCTTGGGGATGATGGGCGTGGCTTTGCTGGTCACACCGCGAATCGCGATTGCCCAGCCATCGCATTTCACACCGCAGGAGAATCGCGCGATTCGCGCATTCTGGTTGCAGGATGGTCGCTATATCGTCGATCTGCCGGAAACGGCTCGCTCTCAAGGGCCGTGGCAGGCCAGACAATCGCCCGACGGCTCGACTTGGTTGCTGAACTACTATCGCACCGCGCGAGGGCAGGCGGGCAAGGTTGTTCCGACCCAAGATCCCAAGGCGAGCGACGATCTGGGCAAGGCATGGGATGCTTGGGTGGATGCGAAGTACGCCTGGGATGAATGGCAAGCGGGCCAAGATTCTTGGAAGAAGAATCAGGAAGCGCTGAAGAAGTCGCTGGTCGCTCCGGCGGGCACGATGCCGCCTGAGCCTGGGCCGATGCCGGATTCCTTGAAGGGCATTGTTGCTGAGCCCCCGGCGTTTGTCACCCCGGTGATGCCGAAGGCTCACACGCTCGACTACGGCGACTTCAAGATCACGCTTCAAGACCACACCAAGGTGCGACGCAAGTTTGCCTACTACCGCTTCCACGAGGGGGTGATGGATGTAGGATCGCCGATGCGTGGTCAGACAATTGAGCAGATCAAGCCCCTCTTCACCAAGGCGGGTCTGACGGAAAGTCAGCTCCGTGTGATGTCAGCGGTGTCGCTTCTGGAGGGTGGATTCGATTCGCTGAACACCTACGACACGGGGTTTGTGTCAGTCGGTTTCATTCAGTTTGCCTCGCTCCGGGCCGGCTCCGGCTCCCTTGGTGCGGTGATGCTTCGCCTGAAAAAGGACGCCCCCAAAGAGTTTGAGCAGCACTTCCGCAAGTTTGGGCTGGATGTGACGGGTCAGGGCGTGATGGTTGCGCTGGATCTGGCGACGGGTGAAGAGCGCGTTGGCCCAGCGGCGAACGAGGCGATCATCCGGGATAAGCGTCTGGCCGGGATCTTCGTGAGGGCCGCGCGCAAGTGCGACGACTTCAAGATTGCCCAGATTCGGACCGCGGTGGATCAGTATTATCCGGCGGGCGATTCGGTGAGCTTCAAGGTGGGCGATCAGACCATTTCGGGCAAAATCTCGGATGTTTTTCGCTCGGAAGCGGGCATGGCGACCCTGATGGATCGCAAGGTGAATACCGGTGGCTTCGGGAATCTGACCGAGGTGATGGCGGAGATGTTCGTCACCTATGGTTTCGAGAAGTTCTCGGATCTCGCCCAACTGGAATTCCAGCTGGTTCGGGCGATGGTTTATCGCAAGAACTACATGGAAGCCAGCGACCTCTCGCGTCCTCGGGATTTGGGGATTGCGGTGAGCCGGGGTTCAGGTGGTTCTCGGAATGATCGGGGGAATGCCCCTCCGCCTCCTCCGAAGGGATCTGGCAAGGGGAAGTAGCCCTCCGTGTCCTGGTTTGCGAGGTTTGTGCTTATCCCGCTGTTCTTCGTCGCGGGTGGGTTGATGCTGGGGAAGGCTCTGGCGAGCCCTGGCGCCCCATTCTTCTGGGTGATGACGGCGCTCACTTTCTTAGGTGGGTATGCGGGACTGAGCCGCATTCATCGGCATGGTCAGTCCCAGCTCTGAAGCGACCAAGTCATCCACGCGACGGCTTGGTCGCTTTATGATTGGACGAGAGGGGTCATCCCAAATCACGCCGTACCCCAAATCGGGAGATTTAGGGGACGGCGTCGAGTGAGAGTAGGCGGCTTCCCGACCCTGAAGGGATCGGGGCACCCTGATTTGAGCTTGATGTCTTGGGTGCCCCGTTGTTGCCTTACTTCCCGATGAAGTCGGGGATGGCGCGGCCCATGTTGTGGAGAGTGAAGGAGTAGATGTCTCCGACGCGCTCCAAGGTTTTGCGGATCGGGGTGCCCGCGCCGTGTCCGGCGGAGCTTTCGATGCGGATGTAGACCGGATTCGGCCCAGCTTGGGAGGCCTGGAGCCTGGCCGCGTACTTGAACGAGTGCGCAGGCACTACGCGGTCGTCGGTATCGGCGGTGAGCACGAGCGTGGCGGGGTAGTGGCTCCCGGGAATCAGATTGTGATACGGAGAAATCCGCAGGAGCGAGAAGAACTCATCTTGATTCTGCGGGGAGCCGTAGTCGCTTTCCCAGGCCTTACCAATGGTGAATTGGTTGAACCGGAGCATGTCCATGACGCCGACTTCGGGGACGCAGACGCCAAACAGATCGGGCCGCTGGTTCATGACCACACCAATCAGGAGACCTCCGTTCGAGCCGCCATTGACCATGAGGCGCTTGTTGCTGGTGTATTTGTTGCTGATCAGCCACTCCGCGCAGGCGATGAAGTCATCGTAGGCGTTCTGTCGGCGCACCTTGATGGCAGATTCGTGCCAAGACTTGCCGTACTCGTTCCCGCCTCGGATACAGGCGACGGCATAAACGCCTCCCATATCCATCCAGACGGTGCGGCTGCTGCTGAACCAGGGGCTCTGACCAGCGGCGAATCCTCCGTAGCCATAGAGGATAGTGGGGTTATCGCCGGTCAGCTGGAGACCCTTTTTGTGAACCAAGAACATCGGAACTTTGGTGCCATCGTTCGAGGTCACGAAGACCTGGGAGGCTTCGTACTTGGTGTTGTCGAATGGCATTTTGAGTTCGCGGAAGACTTCTGATTTGCCGCTGCGGACATCGTACTTGTAGAGGGTGGCTGGGGTGACGAAGTCGGAGTAGCTGTAGTAGGTGGTCGGGTCATCGGGGAGCCCGCTCCAACCGGAAACAGCGCCGAGCCCGGGGAGCTTGACTTCTTCTTTCCCGGATCCATCCGGATTCAGCCGGTAGACCTTGCTGTGAGCGTCTTGCGAATACTGGACAAAGAGTTTGCCTCCCACAACGCTGGCGGATTCGAGGTTTTCTTTCTGCTCGGCAAGAATCTCGACGGGAGCCGATCGGCCCTTGATCGGAGCCTTGATGATGCGGCCATTGGGGGCATCTTTGCTGGTTTGAATCCAGACGAAGTCGCCGTCGCGGTGAATCGGAGAGTAGTTGCCATCGGCGGCATCGAACATCTTGATGATCGGAGCATCCGGGACGGTCAGATCTTTGATATAGAGTCGGTTGTTGGTGGAACCAGGATCGTCGGAATAGATGAACAGCGCGGTGCGCTTCGCATCCATGATTGGATACAGGAATCGATCGGGATGCTCTTTGTCCTCGTAAATCAGCACGTCTTGGGTTTGCGGGGTGCCGAATTTGTGGAACCAGATCGAGGCCGTATTGGTCGCGGCAGTGAACTCCTGGCCTTCCTTCGGCTCAGGGAAGCGAAGATAGTAGAGCCCGCTGCCCTCTGCGTTCAGCACGCCTCCGCCGAACTTGGAGAACTTGACCGACTCCGATTTATCCTTCAGGGTATCGACATCTCGCGCACGCCACTCGATCCAGTCGGATCCGGCGACGGAGACGCCGTAGAGGAAGGTCTTGCCGTCGAGGCTGAGGTCGGTGGCACTGAGAGCGACGGTGCCATCTTGGCTCAGAGTGTTGGGGTCTAAGAGGATCCGGGGCTGCTTGCCCGGGCCGTCAGAGACATAGATGACATCTTGATTCTGGAGCCCGGAGTTGTAGGTGTAAACAGTGCGGTCACCTCGGGCGGTTGGGGCGGAGTAGCGCTCGAAGTTCACGCGCTTCATCAGCTCGTTCAGCACCCGATCCCGGCCTGGGATGGTGTTCATGTAGGCATCGGTGGCGGCGTTTTGGGCATCCGCCCAGGCGCGAACCTCGGGGGTTGAGATCGGCGCTTCAAGCCATCGATAGGGGTCTCGGATGGTAATTCCGTGGTAGGTGTCCGTGTGATCCACGGTCTTGGTCACCGGTGGCTGAGGTGCGTTCATAGGGTTGAGAAGGGAGAGGGCGAGTGCTGTCGAGAGTGCCATCATCGCGGGTTTGCCTGTGGCTGAAGTCTTACCCGGAAAGAGGGACGAGGGAAAGACGAGCTACCGACAATGATTCCCCATCTTTCGAGGCGAGTGATTGAAAAATCTTGTCCCACGCCAGGGGCAAGTTCCGCTAGACTGAAGAAAAGGGATTCAGATGATCACAACTCTTGCAGCGGCGATTTTCTTTTCGGCGGCTCCTCGGGGGGATTTGGATGCGAAGGCAGACTTCAAGTACCCCGTGATGGCTCTCTCGGTGTTGGCGCAGGATCTTTCGGCTCGGGCGAAGGTTCCAATTCGGGTGACACCGGATGTGGGGGAGTTTGGGGTGTATGTGAATGTCCGGGATCGGTCGGTTCGGGAAGTGCTCGATCTGGTGGCGAAGGCGACGACCTCCGAGTGGGTGGAGGCGAACGGCGTCATCACAATCCGCCGAACTCCCGTTCAGGTGAACGCGGAGGCAAAGCGATTCTTTGATCGGAAGCTGGCGGAGGCGAAGAGGAACATGGCCACGCGCCGGGCGACTGAAGTCTCGGAGGAGGCGATGGTGAAGGCGATCCAAGAAGCGAAGGAGATCCAGCAGAAGCTGAATCAGGGATACACCGAGGCGCTTCGGAACAAGCTTGCCCTCCTGGATGCCTACACGCCAGCCCAGTTGGTCGGACAAGAGCTCGTGGACACCCTTGGTTTGGAGGCTCTCCTGCGCATGGCCCCTGGGGATCGGGTGGTGTACTCCTCTCACCCGACGCGGCTACAACGAGCGATGCCAAGTTCCATGCGCAATGTGGTCGCTCGTTTCGCCGAGCTTCAGGAGATGCTGAATCGGGCGAGCGATGTCGCACAAATTGCATCTGAGCCAAGAGGTTCAGGCTCATTTTCGGGGCTCCTGAATCGTGGTCGACTGCCGGGAATGTCGCGAGGCGAACCTGCGCCGGTGGCCAGAGTTCTGATCATCATCAACCAGTCGGTTCATAGCCAACGAATGGATGTGAGGGCGTTTGACGAGACCGGGAATCAAGTCATTTTCGCGAATTTCGAATCGCCGATTCAGGCACTCATGACAGAAGAACCCCCAGCTTCGGGAGCTGACAAGTGGGGAGGTACGGTGAAACTCACGGGAGAAGTGGCGGAGATCAACCAACTGCTTCACAAGCTGAATCAGCATGCGCTCACCGATGCAGAGCGTCGGCGGATCCTGACGATGCGAGCCGAGAAAAGACTCATCCGCAACCGAGAAACTCCCCTGAGCGCCTCTCTTGATTTCTGGGCAGAGCGGAACGGCGATCTGGTGATGGAATGTCAGAGCGTGATGTATCCGGTTCAGACGCTGGAGTTTTCGCCAGGAGAGTTTCTCAATTTCGTGCTTGCTCCTCGTTCTGTCGAGCTGATCAAAGACGGGAATGTGACGATAGGCCGAGCAGTGAGCGCGCGCTACCGGGGGCCTGGTTGGAACGCTGAAGTTCCCGATTCCGTGATGGCGAAGGCGATTTTGGAGAAAGGGACGCTGGATCTGGATGATCTCGCTGATCTCGCCGCGATCACCCCGGACGACGAAACGTACGCCGGGTTGATGATGCAGGTGCCCACCCTGACGGGGACAACTTCTCCCGCGCCGTACCTCTACGATGGAGTTTTTCCGCTTCGAGCTTACGGCTTGCTCTCGAAAGCTGATCGGAAGAAGGCGCGCGAGCAAGGCATGGAGTGGGAGATTTCTGCTTTACCGCCGAAACTGCGCGCTCTCGTTGAAACCGAGCTTTCGCGGGGGAAGATTGTGCCGGGTGCCTTGGGATACGGCGGCGATGTGGATCGAAGTGTTCGGAGGGTCGCAAATTCGGACGAGCCCCAGCTCTCGCAATACGAACGCGAACCGACGGTTCTGCTGACGTTGGATCAGGCGAGGCCGATCATGTTCCGGTTGTCCTTCGGCACCACGCCCAGAATCCTGAGCCAGATGATCACCGACGGCTACGGCAACTATCATTTCCAGCTCCCCAAGCACGTGGGGGAGCAACTGGCGATGACCGAACTGGCGGCGCGGCAAGGAGTGAAGTACGGAGGAAACATCGAGTACCGTTTTGCCGAGGTCACCAAGGGCGAACTTACTGCCAGCTTCCGGTTAGGCAAACTGCCGGAGACAAAGATCATTTTTCCGGTGATCCAGGAAAAGAGCTACTCATTCGGGCCACTGACGAGCCTCTCCAAGGAGACTCAGGCCGCCATAGATGTGGCGTTCAAGCAGACTCTTGAAGAGCGCAAAAACACTCGGTTTGGGGGCGGTGGTTCGGGAGGGCCACCTCCTCCTCCGCAAAGCTCGCGCTGAGACGTGGCGGAGGGTTTCTCTCGGACGCTGAACCTTAAGCCACCGGGAAAAAATGTTGGAATATGCGACAAGTTCCGCTACACTTGTGACAAGGGTTTACTATGCTCACCACTCTCGCTGCGGCGATCCTCCTATCCGCTCAGTCCCAGGCATCTTTGGATCAGAAGGCGGACTTCAAGTACCCGGTTCTGACGCTCACCGCGCTGGGGCAAGAGCTGGCGAAGAAGGCCGGCGTTCCGATTCAGGTGACTCCTGATCTGGAAAAGATCTCGGTGTATGTGAATGTCAAGGATAAATCGACGCGAGAGCTTCTTGACTTGGTGGCTCAGGCAACGACCACCGAATGGGTTCAGGCCAATGGCGTGATCTCGATCCGCCGCACGCCCGTGCAGACCAATGCCGAGGAAAGGCGCTTCCTGCAACGAAAGATCGCCGCGGCCCAGAAGTATTGGGCGGAGAATCGCCCGACTCAGGTTTCGGCCGATGCGATGGCAAAGGCGATGAAAGAGGCGGCGGAAATTGCTTCAAAGATGGGGCAGAACTGGGACTACGCGAAGTATGCGCAGCTTCAGAAGTTGGACGCCTACGCTCCGGCGCAGGTGATCGGTCAAGAGTTCATTGAAGCTATCGGTTTAGAGGGTGCATTGGCGCTCAAGAAGGGTGAACGCGTTGTCTTTTCGACCAAGCCAACACGGCTCCAGCGACCTTTGCCGCCTCGGATGCAGGGCGTTGTTGGACGGTTCAATGCTCTGATTGCGATGGGCGAAGAGGCCTCAAAAATGGCGAACATTAGCGGCGAGGAGGTTCGTTACTACTCGGCTTTGCTGAATCTGGGGAACTCGGATCCCGACGCTGCAACGCAGCGTGTTTCGGACATCCACATTGTGCTGAACGCAGGTGAGTACGACGGGATTGGCACCAGGCTCGACGTGCGAGGATTCGATGCCGCGGGCAACATGGTGCAACAGAGCAGTGTGGATGCGGGCTTGGGCGGATTCCTGAACGAGGAGCCGAATCCGGACTCGGTCAAGGAGTTTACGGACATGGTGACTCTGCCGGCTGAAGTGGCGGAGTACAGCACGTTGATGAACAAGCTCTTCCAGCGAAAACTGACTCCCGAGGATCGCTCGAAGCTCCTGCCGCTGCTGGCGGACGGCGGATTCTTGAAGAATCAGCCGAACGTGGTGAGCGTGATTCTGGACTACTGGGTCAGCAAAAAGGGTGACTTGGTGATGGAGGCTCCGAATACGTTTTGGCCCGCCCAAGAAGCCGTGATGGATCCGAAAGACATCATTCGTTTCTTGATGTCGCCGAACACGACGGCTCTCGAAAAGCGAAACGGAGTGACGATCGGATATGCCCAGACTTCACTCTATCGCGATGGGATGTGGCGCGATGAAGGGTCTCTATCTCTCATGGCGAAGGCCATTTTGGAAAAAGGCGCGTTGGATTTTGAGGACATGGCGGACATCGCTGCTCAATCCACGGAGGATCAGGCGATGATGCAGATGTCGACCTTCGCCACCGCCCTGATGGGGAATTCGGAACCGATGCCGTACAGCTGGCAAGGTGGCCTGGCGTTGCGCGCCTATGGGTTGCTTTCTCGGGCTGAGCGCAAGCGCGTTCGCGAGACTGGGATCGAGTGGAGTCTCTCCGCGCTCCCCGCCAAGCTCCGCCCTGCGGTTGAGAAGGAGCTCTCCAAGGGCGAAATCCATCCGGGAAGCTCCGGTTGGGAATCGGATACCGATTGGGAAGTCGAAGGACAGCCGCAGGAGGGCGAAGAATATGTAACCGCCTACGAGCAGGAACCAACCGTTTTCTTGACCCTCGCCAAGGCCCAACCGATGACCTTCCGGCTCTCGATGAGCTCAAGCCCGCGCATTCTGCAAAACACGCGCTATCAAGACCAATACGATTCGGTGCAATGGCAGTTGCCGAAACAGATTGGACAGCAAATGGCGATGAACGAACTCGCGGCCAAGCAAGGCCAGACTATGGGAGGCAATGAACCGACCACCTACGCCGAAGTGACGAAAGGCGAGTTGGTGGCGCGCTTCAAGTTCGGGAAGATGCGCGAAGCCAAGGTCACCTATTCCTATGTGAAGGATGAGAAGTTCAAGTTCGGGCCTCTGACGAGTCTCTCGAAAGAAGTTCAGGCGACGATCCAGGCGGCGTACAAGAAGGCGTTGGAGGACTACAAAGACGTCACGTTCGGCGGCCCGGGCGGTGGCGCGGCTCCGCCGCCTCCGCCGTTCTCCTCATTGTTGAGGTAGCTCCTGTTGGGGCTTAAACCGCTTTTAGGACAGGTTCGCGTGAATCTGTCCGATCTCTTGCGTGGCTGAGTAAGTCTTCACGCAGAAAACCTCAAACATTCCCCTAAGGTTCTCCCGGGGGCGGCCCGATAAATTTACGTGGGTCACCCCTGACCGGAGAAGGATAATCGATGTACGAACAGTACTGGGGACTGAATGAACCGCCGTTTACGCTAACGCCCGATCCGCGTTTTCTGTACATGAGCCGCGCCCACGAGGACGCGCTCATGATGCTGCATTACGCGATCACCCGAAACAAGGGCGCGGCGATGCTGTGCGGAGAGATCGGACTCGGAAAAACCACGATCAGCCGAAAGCTGCTTGAAATGCTCGACCCGGTGCAATACCGGATCGTTCTGATTGTCAACCCAATTTTGACGCCGACCCAGATGCTTCAGGAGATTCTGACGCAGCTGGATATTGATTGCGCGTCTCGCAACCGGCAGGTGCTGGTTCAACGACTCCACTTGGCGCTGGTCGAGAACTACGATCGAGGCCGCCGCGTGGTGCTGATGATCGACGAAGCGCACCTCATTCGGTCGGCGAATTCGTTTGAAGAGCTTCGCCTGCTCCTCAACTGCCAAATGAACGATCAGTTTCTGATCAGCCTCATCCTTCTCGGGCAGACCGAATTGATTCCGAAGATTAAGAAGGTTCCGGCTCTGGAGCAGCGCCTTGCGGTGCGTCACCAGATCAAACCTCTGGACATTTTGGAGACGGGCGAACTGATTTTGCACCGACTCCGCGTGGCGGGCTATACGGGTGAACACAGTCCCTTCACTCCGGAAGCGATCCACCACGTTCACAAGCTTTCCGGCGGTGCTCCGCGGGTCGTGATTCAGTTGGCGGACAACGCGATGCTGATGGCGATGGCCCGGGGTGAGAAGTCGGTAGACGGATTCCTGATCCATGAGATCGCCGAGGAGTTCGGGGGAGCAGCGGCATGAATTTGGCCGACGCCCTGCGACGCGTGCAGTCTGACCCGGCGGCAGCCGCCGCTTTGGGAACCACTCCGGCTCAGCCGAAAGCGGCTCCTCAACCTGCCCCGCAGTACGTCGCTCCCGAACCGCCCGCGCCTCCGCAGCTCACGCCCCAACCGAGCACAAGTCCGGCCCCGGAGCCAGCGAGCCCCTACGTGACCGGCGGCAATGTCGTCCGACTGGAACTCTTCCTTTCGGCCGAGCAGATGTCGGGTCTCTTCAAGGCGATCATGGCCGGTCAGCACACGGTGATGACCGCTCGCGAAGCCGCGGCTTATCTGCGCGTGAGCAAAGAGACGTTGATGAAGTACGCCGAGGAAGGCGAGATTCCGGGCATCGTGATTGATGGTCGGTGGCGCTTCCCAAAGGCAAACCTGGACGAATGGCTGTCGCTTCAGCGATACGCCCAAGAGGAGGTAGAGGATGCAGCTTAACCCGTTTAAGAAACCGAGCTTTGTCGGAGTGGATATCGGGCACAAGACGATCACCCTGGTGCAGATCGACAAGGTCGGCAACTCGGGATGGAAGATCACACGTGCCGGAAGCGTTCCGACCCCCACCGACAGCATCAAGGACGGCGTTGTTGCCGAGCCGGATGTTGTCGGGATTGCCATTAAGCAAGGCCTGAAAGACCTGAAGATCTCTGCGGGAGCGGCGATTGTCGGTGTTTCGGGCGGCTCGGTCATTGTACGAACGGTTCGCGTTCCTCAGATGAACGAGCTGATGCTCCGCAAGTCGATCAAGTACGAGGCGGGTCGCTATGTGCCGAGTTCGATTGAAGATAGCTTCATCGAGTTCGAGATCATGGGCGAGGCCCCGGACAACCAGATGGACGTGCTCATCGTGGCGGCTCCGCGCGAAATCGTGCTGAGTCGCGTTCAGGCGTTGGAGCGTGCGGGATTGGAAGTCGATGTGGTGGACGTGGAAGCGTTCGCGATGTATCGCAGCTTGGTCGAGTCGGACGAGACCTCGATTCTCCATCAGATGACGATGGCGATGGTGGATATCGGATCGACGACGACCACGGTCAGTGTAGTGAGCAAGGGAACATTTGCGATGACGCGAACGATTCCTCAGGCAGGACAAACCTGGACAGATGCTCTGAAGGCGTACTTCAAGCTGACCGACGAGCAAGCGGAAACGGGCAAGGCGCAGCTGAACCTGGCACCCTTGACCACGGATCAAGTGCTGGATAACCAGCCTCTGCGCGTGCTTCAACCGCACGTCGATGATTTGATTCGTGAGATTCGACGCTCGCTGAACTACTTCCAGGCACAGCAGACCGAGAGTGGTCAGCAAAACCCGGTGACTCACCTGGTGGTCTCGGGTGGCGGTGCGAAGCTCGCCGGTCTGGGCGACTACCTCAGCCACAAGCTGGGGATTCAGGTGTTCTGCATCGGCGTTTTGGATAACCCGAAGTTCACCTACCTCGGCACAGAAGAAGTCGGCAACGGCATTGACCTCGCGGTGGCCAGCGGCCTCGCGATGCGCGCGTTTGCCAAGGCGGGATAAAGGAGAAGACGATGCCTACGATTAACTTAATCAAGGAGCAACGGCTCGAAGCGCGAGCAGTGCAGCGCAAGCTGCAAGTCGCGATGATGTCGACGATGGGCGTCGGCGCGTTGAGTCTGCTTGCGACCACCTTCTTCCTCTTCGATGCCACCCGCCTGAACCTTCAGGCTTCGGCATTGGAGCAGAAGAAAGCCGAGCTTGAGCCAGTTTTGGCCGAGCTCCAGGCGAACACCGATGAGATCGAGAAGCTGAAGCCGCGTCTGGAGACGCTGGAAAAGGCGACGAAGGAATCGGAACGCTGGGAGCGGGTGCTGACTCACCTCACTCTGAACACCCCGCAACAAACGTGGTTGAGCAGCGTGAAAGCGTTCAAGCAAGACGCAACGACCCCAATGGTCTTGACCTTTAACGGTGTGAGCCTGACGCAGGAGGCGGTCGGTGAGTTTCAACTTCGGTTGGAGCAAGCCGCTGATCTCGAGAATGCGACGCTCAAGTTCACCCAGCCCAAGTTCTCCGACAAAGGACGCCAGTTTGAGTTTGAAATCTCGGCGGACCTTGTGGGAACCAAGGAAGAAGAAGAGGTCGCCCAGGAGGTTCAAACCCCATGAAGAACAACGATTCCATGAAGTCGGTTCTGCTGATGGCCCTGGCGGTCATTTTGGTGGGCGGCGGCTTGGCTTACTGGCAGTACGGCAATCGGTCGGCTGCTCAGGCCAAGGTCGATCAGCTCACGGCAGAGCTCCCGGATGCTGAACAGGTTCAGAACGATCTCCAGACCTCTCAAACCGAGCTGGAGGACTATCGACTTCGCCTGACTCACCTCGAAAAGAGCCTTCCGAATACGGCCTACGTGCCGACGCTCTTGAAGGAACTGGAAACGGTTGGTCAGGAGAACTACTTGCAGATCACGGGTGTTCGTCCGGTGTTTGCTCAACCGGGAACGGAAGAGGATGACACGGACTCCAGCTACCAAAAGCTGCAGATCGACATCACGGGTCAGGGCACTTACCGCTCTGTGATGGATGTGGTCGCGGCCCTGCGGGTCTTCCCGAAGATTCTGACCATTGAAACAGTGGCACTCCAACCTCGGCAAGATATGCAGTCGAAAGGTCGGGAGCTTGATACGACGATCCGGTTGACCGCTTTCATCTTCAAAGAGAAGCTGGATATCGGTGAGTTGCCTCAGGATCCCAATGCTGAGGGTGGAATGACGTCTCCGGACGGCACATCCACTCCGGGCGACACGGCGGCTCCGGCCCCGTCGACAACGGAGAGTGCCTCGGCGAAACCCAAAGCCCAGACGGCATCGCTGAACGGTAACCCCACGGGAGGTTCTTTGTGAATCAAGACAAGAAGAAACTGGCGGTTCTCGGCGTGCTTGTGCTCGTCGTGCTTGGGATCGGTGCCTTTACGATGATGGGCGGCTCTCCGGCTCCGGCACCGGTTGAAGAAACGGTGGCGGCGGAAGATCCGAATGCCGCAGGTGATGGCACGGGCGAAGGCCTTTCGGAAGACGGCACGGCGCCAGAAATGGTTCCAGTGCTCGACCCCGTGACGGGCGAGCCGGTGATCGACCCGGAAACGGGCGAGCCGAAGATGGAGCCGAAGAAGGATCCGAACAATTTGCTGGCGATGGTCGAGCTGCCTCAGCGCGATCCGTTCGCTCCCCCGGCTGGTGCGGTGGTGGACAATGCTCCTCCGCCAACCCCGGCTCCGGTTGAGCCCCCGAAACCTCGGAACGAGCCCGCTCGTCCCGCAGGGAATCCGGATGGCTATGCCCCGATGGCTCCCCCGGCGATGCCGGGCAGCCTGGCCGGCGGCCCGATTGGCGGGGGCGATTCTGCGCCTGCTCTGACTCCTCAAGTTCCGCGTTACCGCATCAAGGGCGTGGTGATTGGGGCAAGGCCGCTCGCGGTCTTCGAAGATTCTGACGGAAATCAAAAGCTGGTCGGCCTCGGCGGATCGGTGGATGGTGAAACTACGGTGACGGGCATTGAAAAAGGCCGCGTCACGGTCAAGACAAACGGCAAGGAGAAAGTCCTTGTTCTGGAAGAGGAAGCACGCAATGACTAACACACTCAAATGGGGTCTGTTCCTGGGGATGGTCGGCACCGCCGCCTTCGCTCAAGCGGATTCCGCTATCCGATCGGTGACGCACAAGTCGCTTACCGACGGCCGACAAGAGGTCATCGTGCGGGGGGACAACTTGGCAGCGCCCAAGGTCATCCGCGTGGTGAGCAAATCCTCATATATCCTTGAGTTCGATGCCAATTTGCGCACGGACCGCGGATCGGTTCAGGTGAATCGATCGGGCGTTTCGACGGTGCAATACGGTTGGTATTCGGCGCGACCGCCCAAGGTTCGAGTGGCTCTGCGTCTCACGCAAGATATCACTCCCGAACTGGGCAAGCGGGGCAACGACTGGATCATCACGTTTGGCGTGGCGACTCCCGTGGCCACAAAGGCTCCTGCCCCTGCGGCGAAGCCTGTGGTGAAGCCGACGGCCCAGCCTCTTCCGTTGAAGACCGATGGCGCTCCTGCCCTCGCGTACACCAACGACGCGCTTCCGATTCCGGGCGAGCCCGGTTCGGCGGATGCTCGGGTGAAGATGGAGGAGATGAAGGGTCGCTCGCGATCCACTGCCGCTTCGGAAGGTCGATTCGACTCCTCGATCTGGGGCGATGCTCCGATGGCGTCCTCGACGACTACGGTGCGCGAAGTCCAAAAGGTGAAGAGCGACAGCGTTCTGAGCCCGGTGCCGACGGCGACGACCAAGGTTGCCTCAAACACGGTCACGGCGACGCAAGAAGCCGCTCCGTCACCGGCTCCTACCGCCGCGGGCATGGCTCAAATGGTCAGCCTCGACTTTGTCGGAACCGACATCATTCAGATTCTCAAGGCGCTCTCGATTCAGTCGAACGTCAACATCGTGGCTTCTCCGGAAGTCAGCCCGGCGGATAAGCCGGTGAAGTTGACCGTGTCGCTGAACCGAGTGAGCCTCGACGATGCTCTGAGCTACATCACGGCGATCTCTGGCCTCCGCTATGCTCGCGTCGGCAACACGTATATCGTGACCCCGGCGGCGAACTTCAGCGAAGCCATGCGATCGGTGATGGAGCGCACGGGCAACAAGTACGACACCCGCGTGGTCAATCTGATCAGCGGTCAAGCCGAGAAGATCCGCGAAGCCGCGCTCAAGGCGATGGCTCCGGCTGGACGAAACGGCTACTACGAGATCATCATCCCGACCGCAGGCAGCCTGCCGGGCGTGAATGTGACTCCGAACGCGACGGGTCAATCGGCCGATGGCGGCGCGGCTCCTCAAGCAGCTCCGACTCCGGCCCCGGCTCAGCCTTCGGGACGCACCTACTACCTGATGATCGTGGGCGATGCCACGCGACTCAACGAGGTGGAAACCTACATCCGCGATCTGGATCGCCAAATCAGCCAATCCGGCGCGCTCAACCGTGTCGATGATCTGGCGACGGTGGTGATTCCGGTTCAAAGCGGTGAAACGGGACGCATCCGCACGATGCTCGACCGACTGATTATTGAGCACCCGCGTGCTTCGGAATTCACGATCAACGAGAGCATTCTCGAAGGTGCCGCCAAGGGCGATGTCCAAACCATGACTCTGCTCATGATTGGCCCCAAGGATGAAGTGCGCCGACTCGAGAGCTTCGCCAAGGCTCTGGACAAGGAACTCTGCGCCGTGATTGGCAAGAGCTACGAAGCTGACCTTGCTGGCCTGGAAAAGGTGTTCGAAGTCGTCGAGCTGATGTACGTCGAGCCGAGCCTCGTCGAGCTGGATCTCAAGACCCGATTCAAGGGTGTTCAATTCAGCCTGATGCCGGACGCGGTCACCCCGGGAATCACGGGCAAGACCTCCAGCAGCGAAAGCAACACGGGAGCCACTGGTGAAGGTGGCGGCGGCGAAGGAGCTGCTGGCGACGGCGGCCAAGAGCAAAGCGGTCAAAGCACCTCTGAGGAGCGAACGATCACCGGTCGCGAGCCGATGCGAATCGTGCTCCGTGGCACCAAAACTCAGATCGAAGAGGCTAAGCGCTACATCGCTCTCATCGACGTGGCTCCGAAGCAGATTGCTCTGGAACTGCGAGTGATGGAACTGACGAAGGAAGAAGCTCTTCGCATCGGCATCGACTGGAATGCGATCACGGGTGGTCGTCTCTCGCCGATCCGTGTGAACCAAGGCCTGGGTGATCAACCGGCAACGTCTGGCACGATCAGCGGTGGCTATGAGTTCGATCCGAACAACAGTGTCAACTTCCTGGCGACGCTGGACAAGCTCAACTCGGGCCGCAACTTGATTGCTCGCCCCAACGCCCTGGTCAGCGACGGCCGCGAGACGAACCTGTTCGTCGGCGACACCGTCCGCTACATCAAGACGATCCAGTCGACTCAGAACGGTACGACGGTTGAAACCGACGAGGTTCAGGTCGGCGTGACGTTCAACATCAAGGCCCGCGTGGGTGGCAATGGCCAAATCGCGCTGAGCTTGGATCAGAACTTCAGCATCCTCACTGGCTTCACGCCGGTGCCGGGTGGTGGACAGCTCCCGCAAACCAGCGACCGTCTGACGAACATGTTCGTGAACATGCAAAGCGGCGAGACGATGGCGATCGGTGGCTTGATCCTGGACCAAGACCGCAAGCGGTTCAATGGCATCCCGCTTCTGAAGGATCTGCCGATCATCGGCCAGCTCTTCAGCCGCACGGATAACCAACGTGTCCGCACCGAGATCGTGTTCTTCCTGACCGCGAATCTCGTGGATGCGACGAATCGCAGCAATGCCGCGAGCCCTGGAGCCGCAGCAACTCGTGTGCCGGATCCGCTGGGCGACTATCAGCGCGACCGCGCGCCGAAGGGCAAGAAGGACGACCGGGCTCTCCGGTAAGTGCATCTCCTTCCTCTTCCGAGGGAACTGGCCCGCTTGAGAAATCAAGCGGGCCAGCGTTTTGTTTGAGGGGGCAGTTTACGAGCGACCGAGCTGTTGTCCGGCTGACGTAAGGGTGACTCGCTGGTCGTTTTCCTTGAGGAGACCGCGTCGCGAGGCTTCCTCGACGACATCACGCGTCCATTGGGGAGTCCATCCGAGTTCGCGGATGAGGTGGCTGAGCAGTGATTCTTCGGCCTCTCGGCTCGTGTTCGCATGAAGGGAGAGGTGGATCACCAGGGCTTCGATCGCGTGGTTCAGCTTGGTGGTCCGTTGGGCTTGGGCTTGCCAGAGGACTCCTCGTCTGGGTGCGGTGAGACTTGCGCTGACGAAGGCGATCCCCAGTACCGTCGCGATGAGCCCACTGATGCTGACATCGAAGAGCACCGCGAGCGCGGTGCCCAGCACGCTTGATCCGACCCCCACTGCAGCGGAGAGCTTGAGCATCTGTGGATAGGAGTCGGTGTAGAGCCGGGCAATGGCCGCGGGTGCGACGAGAAGCGCCACCGCGAGCACCGCTCCGATGGCGGTGAAGGCGGCGACACTCGTGATGCTCACAATCGCCATGAGGCTGAAATGGAGAAGATCGGGGTTGAACCCGGAAAGCTTGGCGAGCGAGGGATCAAACGTGGCAAGGCGGAGTTCTTTGCCGAGGATCCTGAGGAAGAGGGCGGTGAGGCCGAAGGCAACTCCGAGCAGCCAGATTGATTGCGGGCCAAGATTGAGATTCCCGATCCGCCACGCATCAAACGGGGCGAGAGTGAGATCTCCAAACAGGACGGCGTCGGTGTCGAGGTGGATGTTTCCGTAGCTGGCGGAAATCCAGAGCACGCCCAGGGCGAACATGGTCGGGAAGACGAGGCCGATGGCGGCGTCCTGCTTGATGCCCCGGGATCGGGAGAGGGTCTCGACGGCGAGAACAGTAAGGAGCCCGGCGAGTACGGCTCCGACAAACGCCGGGCCGAGAGAGGGGCCTCCGGCGAGCAGGAATCCGGCAACTAGCCCGGGCAGAACGCTGTGGCTGATCGCATCGGCGAGCATGGCAATGCGCCGCAGAACCAGGAAAACTCCCGCGAGTGCACACGTGAGCCCGGCGAGAGCCGCGATCAGGAAGACCAGGGTCAGTGGGCTCAACTCGCGCCTCCGGACTGGGATTTTTTGGCTCGCAATCTCCTGGGAACCACTCCCAGAGCCGTGCCGAAGAGCACCGAGGTCACAGCGCCGAGGGCAAGGATCACAACGATCATTGGTCCGGTGGGTGTGTTATCTCGCTGGATGGAGAGGATGCTCCCCGCGAAGGCTCCGGCTCCCCCGACGAGAGCGGAGAGGGTGATCATGACGGAGAGTCTTTGCGTCCATTGCCGGGCGATCACGGCCGGGGCGACGATCAGGGCGGAGACGAGAATCACGCCGACGCTCGAGATGCTCAGAGCGATCACCAGGATCATGAGGCCGGTTTGGATGAGTTCCACCCTCTCTGGCTTGAGGCCGGAAATCCGAGCAAGGGTGGGGTCAAAGGTGAGGACTTTCAGGCTGGGGGTGAGCGCGATGGTGCCGACTAGTGCCACCGATCCGAGGATCGTCATGAGGATGACTTGCTCTTGTGTGAGCCCGGCGACTTGCCCAAAAAGGTACTTGTCGAGTCCCGCTTGATTGGCGGTAGGGCTCTTTTGGACAATGCTGAGCAGAACCGCTCCGAGGCCGAAAAAGCTTGTGAGAGTGACGGCAAAGCAAGTGTTCAGATCGGTTGGTGTGCGCTTGCTCAGCCAGGTCGCGAGAGAGACAGCGGCGATGCCGGTGACGGCAGCACCGAGCATGAGGAGGGCCGGGTTTCGGGATTCGGTGAGGAGGAAAGCGAGGGCAACCCCGGGAAGCGTCGCGTGGGCGAGGAGGTCGCCTACGAGGCTCTGTCGGCGAAGCACCGCGAAGACCCCGAGGACGCCGCAGGAGATCCCCAGAATGAGGGTTCCAAGGAGAATCGTTCGGGTGGTGTAGTCGGTGAGGAGGGTTACCATGCGACCTCCCTCTTGGCTTGAGACTCGGCACCGGATGTCTGTAGGGTCGGGAAGGGGTTTGCTCTGGATCTAAGTTGGGTGGTTTGCGGCCCCTCCCGGCCTTTGGCCACCCTCCCCGAGGCAAGCTCGGAGAGGGCGTCGATTGAGGGTTTGTCGTGGCCTTTTGGGGTTCGCCTTGAGCGAGGGGTCGGGATGGGTGATGCTTTGGACTCGGGTTGTGTAGTGTGCGGCCCCTCCCGGCCTTCGGCCACCCTCCCCGAGGCAAGCTCGGAGAGGGCGTCGATTGGGACTAGGTGGTTCCCGACCCTGAAGGGATCGGGGCACCTACTCTGGGGAAGCACTTCGGGCTGACCGAGGTGGGAGTTGGATGAACCAACCCTCAAATCTCGCCCTCCACCAACTCCCGTTGGGGGAGGGTGGCCGAAGGCCGGGTGGGGGCATTCCGAATCCTCGCAGAGGATTCGGGGGCCGCAGGCCCGTCCAAAGCGGGCGGTGTTCAGGCTCGACTGGTCTAACGCCCAGCCGAGTACGGTTTCCCCCTCCCGCCCCGTTGGGGCACCCTCCCCCAAGTCGGAGATTTTGGGGAGGGCGTCGATTGGGAGTTGGGAGATCCCGACCCTGAAGGGATCGGGGCACCCAGATGCTTTTGCCTCCCGACTCATGAGGGGAGAGGCGCAATCGCGGCGGGTCACAAATCCTTCTCCCGACGGGCGATGTGGGCGAGGGTGCCGCCGTAGGTGGCGCGAAGATGCTCCTCGACAAACACCTCTGCAACCGAGCCATGGGCGATCAAGCGGGTGTTGAGGAGCGTGACCTCGTCAAAAATCGTCGGCACCGAATCGAGGTCGTGGTGGACGGCGATCACGGCCTTGCCCGCATCGCGGAGCGATCGAAACACCTCGATCATTTTCTGCTCGGTCACGGCATCCACCCCGGTGAAGGGTTCGTCGAGGATCGTGACGTCCGCGCCCTGAACCAGCGCGCGGGCCAGGAAGGTGCGCTGTTGCTGCCCCCCGCTGAGTTCGTTGATTTGGCGATGAGCGAGATCCGCCATCCCCACTTGCTCCAATGCCGCCATGGCTCGAGACCTCTCCCCAGCCCCGGGTCGGCGGAACCAGCCGAGTGACCCGTAGGTTCCCATGAGCGTGACATCGAGGACATCGGTGGGAAAATCCCAATCGACGGCACTGCGTTGAGGAACGTATGCGACCTTCCCACGAGCCTGATCCAGCGGTTGGCCGAGGAACAGTGCTGTGCCGGCCGCGACCGGGATTAAGCCCAAGGCAGCTTTCACCAACGTGCTCTTTCCCGCTCCGTTGGGCCCGACCACGGCCGTGAGCGAGCCCATTGACCAATCGAGGTCGATGTCCCAAAGGACGGGCTTTTCGGAGTAGGTGACGGTGAGATCGCGGATGCTGACGGCGGTCATTTCAGGGCCTCGGTGAGAGTGCGGACGTTGTGGCGGATCATGCCTGCGACGGTGCCTTCGGGGGTTCCGGCGGCCCCGAGAGCATCGCTGTAGAGTTCGCCTCCGACAACGACCTCATGGCCGCGCGCGCGGACGGCGCGTTGCAGAGCCTCGATCGTCGCGGGACTGACGCTTGTTTCTACAAAGATCGCTTTGATTTTTCGCTCGGCAATCAGATCGGCAAGATCGGTCATGGCTTTGGCTCCGGCTTCGGCGGTGGTGTTGATGCCTTGGATGGCGTGGACTTCGAGACCAAACGTGCGTCCGAAGTAGGCAAAAGCATCGTGGGCGGTGACGAGAATGCGGTGATCGGGCGGGATTTTGTCGATTTCGCTGCGAAGCTCGGCGGTGAGGCTCAGAAACTCGCCCTCGATCTGATTCGCTCGCGTGTGGAACAGATCCTTGGAGTCGGGGCGTTCTCGGGCGAGTCGGTCGGCGAGTGGTTGGATGGTTTTCGCCCAAACATCGGGGCTGTGCCAGATGTGGGGATCGAATTCATCTTCTTCCGCGATGAGGAGTTGGTCGGAGGGCACGGCGGCTCCGACAGCGAAGCTCTTCTCGGGAAGATTTTCGAAGATGGATGCCATGCGGCCTTCGAGATGGAGTCCGTTGAAGAGGATCAAGTCGGCATCGTTGAGGCGGGCGATGTCGCGGGCGGTGGGTCGGTAAAGGTGGGGATCGACTCCCGGCCCCATCAGGGAGATGACTTCGACCTGTTCTCCTCCGAGGCTCCGAGCAAGATCGGCGATCATTCCGGTGGTGGCCACGATCCGAAGCTTCTCTTCGCTCTTAAACGGGCTTGGCAGGCACCCGCAGAGCAGGAGCCCAATCAAAACCAGAGCGAGGAGGCGGAGTTGACGCAAAGTTATCCAAGGCTACAAAAGTTAGCCAAGGCTAATTTTAGGCGTTCCCGACAAGCTGGAGCAAGGGATGAAGGTCAAAAACTCGCGAAAAGTGGGTCAATCAAACAAAAAATCGCCCTGACCCAAGCGGATCAGAGCGGTGGTTGGGCCCTGAGCGTGCTCAGAGCGGTTGAAAATTAGTGGCCTTCGCCTTCCTTGTGGTCGTGGCCTTCGTGGGAATCGCCAGCAGCCTTGTCGCCGGTGGTAGCACCAGTAACGGCTTCGCCGGTCTTTGCCGCAGCGTCGCCCACAGCTTCGCCGGTCTTGGCAGCCGCATCGCCGACGGCTTCGCCAGTCTTCGCAGCAGCGTCGCCCACAGCTTCGCCCGTCTTTTCAGCAGCGTCGCCGACAGCAGCGCCTGCATCATCAGCAGCACCCTTCACTGCGTCGGTGGTTGCAGCTGCGCCTTCTTCAGTCGCCGTAGCTGCTTCTTGGCAGCCAACGAGGGCGAACGAACCCATCAGGGCAGCCAGAGCCGCCAGAAGGAAGAACTTGTTGGTCTTCATAGTCTTTTCAGTAGTCTCCTGTGTCTATTCCGCAGGGGCCATCGCGAGCGACGTCCCTAAACGTCACCAGACGACCAAGACCGCACTTTGGATGCAGTCCCCTCCATTCTTCGGGTGTTTCAGCGGTTTCTCCACTTCATCGCCCTGAGGATTGAGCCTAATCCCCTGCAACAAATGCGGTTCCTGGTTGGTGCCAGGATTTCCAATTATTTTGCTGCAGGGGTCAATTTTTCCTAGAATCGAAGGGCGTAGCCGAGTTGGCCAGCCGAATTTCCGCCAAGAGCGAGATTGAATCCACCCAGCCCGACGCCGAAGGTGAAGCCAGCGCGCGACTCATAGCCACCGCGCAGAGCCAGTCCTTTGGTGACGCTCCATTGGGCTCCGGCCCGGAATTCCTTGCCGCCCGCACCGTTGAACACATCCACCAAATCCGCGGCGACATGGAAGTTCTTGGGCGAGAGGTAGCCCACACCGAGGTTCACGGTTCGCTGATAAGGGCGAACCGTATCGGTGCCAGGGATTCCATTGGGCAAAGTACCCTGGAAGCTCGTCTTGGGTTCAAGCAGGTTCTCGACCGTGGCCCCGAAGAACAGGCCCTGCGTCTTGCTGGAGCTGGCGATGAATCCGAGGTCAAGGCCGAAACCTGATTCATCCAGCACGTCGTTGCCACCCATTTCTGGGGCGAGGACGCCGTCGAGGTTGTTTTGGATCGTGTTGGTATCCGCGAATCGGTGGCTGTAATAGCTCCGCACGATCTTGGCTCGGACACCGACGGAGATATCGGCGCTTCCCGGGGTGTTGAATCGCTTTCCGTATCCGAATCCGACTTCGCCCTTACCCAGCCCGTAGGCGTCGAGCCGAGATCCAACAGGAACTGCTCCGGCTGCTCCGGCATCAACCCAGTTCTGGAGCGTGGCATTGGGAAGCCCGGAGACGATGGCATCCCCGCTGAAATCGATGGCCAATCCGCTGAAGAACAGGCCAAGGCCGACCCCGGCACCAAACTCGATATCTTCATCGCCGAATTGGCGGGCAATGTCGGAGAGCTTTGAGGCATCGAGGCCGGAGTTGTTCGAGTCGCCAAACACGTCCTCCAGATCGCCAATACCGACGCCATCGAGTCGGAAGGAGAATCGAGGAAACTGGAATCGGAAGCCACTGGGCGCGAGGCCATAGATGGCAGGGTTCACGCGACCTTGGTTGATCGTGTCACCGGGGAGAGCCAGGCCTGCTCGACCCATGCCTGCGTTGGGGCCTGATCCGATGACCCAATCGGCGGAGGCAAGTGCGGCAGGGGCGACGACGAGCAGCGAGACTGCGATTCTAAGGGATTGATGCATAAGTATCGACATTTTTACCAGGATCGCCCTTGGTAGGTTGCATGCGTGGTTGAACCTCTCCCGTCTTCGGGCAAGCTGTCCAGGTAAAACTAGGGACGCATGCAAAAGCCTGTCGTGATTGTTGGCGCCGGGGTGTCCGGCCTTGTCTGTGCTCGTCGATTGCACCAGGCGGGGATTCCGGTTCTGTTGATCGAGGCCTCCGGAGAGCTCGGGGGGCGAATTCAGACAGATGAGGTTGACGGCTTCCGACTGGATCGCGGCTTCCAGGTGTTCTTTAGCGCCTATCCCAACGCGCGATTGGAATTGAACTACGACAAGCTGAGCCTGAAGAAATTTGAGCCTGGCTGTTTGGTGTGGGATGGCAAGCAGCAGCGCGAGGTTCACAAGGAGAACATTCTCCAAACCGTGTTTAGTAAATGGGTTCCGATTCCCGACTTGCTGAGATTCAACCAACTCACTCTTGATCTCGCGAAGATGTCGGTGAACGAGATTTGGGAGATGGAAGACATGTCGATCCGTGACTTTTTGGGATCGCGCAACGTGAGCAAGGAAGCGATTGACCGGTTCATCGAGCCCTTCTTTGGTGGGGTTTTCCTCGATCGATCGCTGGAGGGATCGTGCCGACCGTTCGCCTACTATTGGAAGATGATGAATCAGGGGGACACGACGGTTCCCGCGCTTGGCATGGGCGAGATCACCAAGCAGATCGCAGCGGAACTCCCTGCGGAAATTGTTCGCCTTCATACCAGGGTGACAGGGCTCGTGAAGAAGGATGAGATCGTGAGTGGTGTCGTCCTGGCGAGCGGCGAAAAGATTGATGCCGCTCAAGTGGTTCTTGCGACTGAGGCCAGCGTCGCCCGCGAGCTCTCCGGCGTGCCGATTTCGGTAGAGATGCGAAGCTGCACCACGGTTCACTTTTCGGCGGGGTCAAAACCGGTGATGGAGCCGATCCTGCTCGTCAACGGCCTGGGCCGAGGTGAAATCAATCATGTGGCCTGTGTGACCGCGAGTTCCAAGGCGCTTGCTCCGGCGGGGCGGCACCTCATCTCGGCGACCAAGCTTGGGATTCCTCGAACTGATGATGTCACTTTTGCCAAGTCGGTGCGATACGAATTGGAGGCGTGGTTCCCTAAAAGCGACGTGTCGGGCTGGATACCTCTGAAAGTCGATCGGATCGAGCACGCCCAGCTCGCCCAGCCGGTTGGATTTATGGAGAATCGTCCGCCGATGAACCCTTGCGAGGGATTGATGTTAGCGGGCGAATATGTGACCTTCGTGGGAATTGATGGCGCGATCAAGAGCGGGCAGGATGCGGCCATTGCCGTGATTCAACGCGTGAAGGAGCCTGTAACCCAGTGAGAGTCGGGATTGTCGGGGCGGGCGTGGCGGGTCTGGCAGCAGCCAGAACGCTTCGTTCGCATGGCATTCCCACGGTTGTTTTTGAAAAATCCCGCGGACTCGGTGGGCGTGCGGCAACGCGCCGAATGGGCGACTACGTGGTGGATCATGGCGCGACAATTGTGTCTCCCCACGGCGGCGAACTCGGTCGGGTGATGCAAGAGGAGCTGGACACCACCGACTTGATTGCGATTGATCGGCCGATTTACGTTCATAGTCAGGGTCGGGTGACACCGGTTGATCCCGAGCATGGCAAGATCGAGCGATATTGCTACCGTCACGGGATGAACACTCTCGGTAAATTGTTGGCGGATGGTCTCGATGTTCGGCTGGAAACTCGAATTGAACGCCTCGAAACCCCACCGGATGGTGGATTTGGTCTGGCTGGCGAATTCTTTGATGCAGTGATCCTCACACCTCCTCTTCCTCAGATCGAGGTGATGCTGGCGGGAACCAAGCATGCTCGCACGTTTGAAGGGGCTCACTACCGCCAGTGCATCAGCTTTCTGCTTGGATTTGCTCATCCGTTCGAGGCGAAGTATCACGCGCTTCTCGATCCCGACCAGTCAGAGCCTCTCACTTGGTTGAGCATCGAGACTTTGAAGGTTCCTGGTTGCTTCCGCGCACCGGAGGGGCATACGGCGGTGGTGGCTCAGATGGGGGCTCGATACAGTCGCTACAGCATGGAAAAGTCGGATGAGGAACTTCTCGCCGAGACCAAGCCGGATATCGCCCGGATCATGGGGAAAGACTTTGCCGAGCCTGCCGTGGCCCAAGTGATGCGCTGGAAGTTCAGCCATGTTTCAAACACTTTGGGCTACGAAGCGGTGAATCGCCCGGGGTCGAGGCTCCTGATTGCAGGGGATGGCCTGATCGGGGCGCGACTTCATCAGGCTTACGACACGGGTGTTCGCGCAGCCAACCAACTGGTGGAGGAGCGAGCAAAGTGAAGCGACTCATCGCGTGTGGTTTCTTTCTTGGTTGGGCAGGGTTGGCCCTTGCCGGCGAAGCGGTGCTTGACGTCGTTACCCAGAGCATGAAGGGGAAGGCGACAATGGTCAACAAGCTCCTCCCAGATGACTCGAAGTATGTGCGCCTTGGCCTGATTCTCAAGAATGAGAGCGGCGAATCGGTGAGTGTGCTGCAAGAATCAACTTACGACAAACGCGGTCGTCCGGTGCGGCACTTGCAAGTGACGAACCTGCAAGCGAACAACACACGCCAGTCGGTGGTGGTGACCTTTGACAAGGAAGGAGCGAAGGTCAAGATCGACAACGCGGGGAAGATCGCCAACGAATCAGTGCCCTATCCGGAAGGAAAGAAGATCGAGGCCACGCCGGAGTTCTGGCTGATTCGGGATAAGGTGAGCGCCGGAGGGGCCAGCACCTACTGGCGATTCGACCTGAACCAGCTGAAGTGGGTGGAAACCACGACAACCTATCGCGGCAAGCGGACAATCACAATTGGAGGCAAGCCGATTGAGGCGCATTTGGTGACTTTCGGGGAATCACGCGCCTACTTGGACGATTCGGGGGATCCTTGGAAGATTGAGTCGGCGGGCGGATCGATGACCCGCGAGGTGAAGTAAATGAGTGCAATTCGTGTAGTGATCAGTGGCGCGGTGGGGCGCATGGGTCAGTCGGTGGTTCGGGCTGTCAGTTCGGCGGGCGACATGGAACTCGTTGGTGCGTATGACCGATCGAGTGACTATGCCTCGACGGGGGCCTTACTCGGGGCTGGCGTGACGGATGTGCCCATCACCAACAAACTCGGGGCACTGCTGGACGAAGTCGAGGCGGATGTGCTCGTTGATTTCACCCACCTGAGCGGCGCGGCGGATCATGCCCTGAGTGCCATGAAGCGCAAAGTGGCCCCGATCATCGGCACCAGCGGTCTCGGACGCGAAGATGTGCGTGCGATTCAGATGGGCACGGAAGACTTCCATACCCCGGCACTGATCGCGCCTAACTTTGCGATCGGTGCGGTCTTGCTCACACGGTTCGCCGAGATGTCGGCGAAGTATTTCCCGGCTGCCGAGGTGATCGAACTTCACCATGCCGGGAAGCTCGATTCTCCAAGCGGAACGGCAAGCCACACGGCTGAATTGATCGCCGCGGCACGGACAAGCGAACCGGAACTGCCTCGCCAAGCGGTGGAGAAGGTCGCGGGCGCGCGGGGCGGCAAGGTGAAGAATGTTCCGGTGCACTCCGTGCGGCTGCCCGGATTTGTCGCCTCACAGGAGGTGATTTTCGGCGGAGCCGGTGAGCGCCTGACGCTCCGGCACGATTCATTGGATCGTGAGAGCTTTATGCCGGGCGTGCTTCTTGCGATTCGAGAAGTGCGTGGACTGACCGGGTTGACCGTGGGACTGGAGCACTTACTGCTGCGCTGAGCCCTGGAGATCAGAAATCAGCGGCCCGGCGCTTGGCTTCTTCGAGGGTCGGACAGTCGAGAGCTTTGCGCATCCCATCGGTAGCTCCGTCGTCATCGACCGGGGTAAGTTCGAACACCATTTTGTCGCCGGGCTTGTGGTTGGCAGGATCCTTTTGCCGGTACTGCGTGCCGAATCGTTGATTCTCTCCCAGGGAGACGAGCAGCCGATCCCAGCTTGCCGCGCTTAACCATTTGGCGGATCGATTGCCCATGCTGGCGCCGATCCAGGCCAGTTCGTGGGCGAGCTTGTAGCCTTGCTTGTCCATCGAGTGTTGGAAAACCATCGCGGCGTGAAAGTAGTCCTGTCCGGTGACAACTTCTCCGCGCGCAAGCATGGCCTTCAGTTCATCTTGGCGTTGCTGATCGCGGGCCGAAACTTTCTCCCAATCCAAATTCTCAATCGGCCCTTGTCGATCTGCTTGATCTTGCTTGTAGATTTCGGCGAGGCGCGCGTTATCAACCGCGACCTCCGTCGGCGGACGATCTTGCCCGGAGTTCCGACCGGCACTGAAGGCCACGGGCGCAAGGACAAGCGCGAGAGTCAGCGGCGAAAGGCTTAACTTCATGCCATGAGGATACGGTCAGGGCCCGCGCCGGAGTTTCCCTATCCCGTGCTTTGCATCGCAGCAGCAAGCCCTGCGATGGTCTGGAGAATGGCCTGCCTCGAATCAACTTCTCCCTGTCGGTGCTGCCGAATGAGGCTGACCTGAAGCATGTTGAGGCAAAGGGTGAGAGGATTCCGGAACTCCACCGTTCGCCTGACCGTGGTGGCACCGCTCATCAAGTCTTGCTTTTCGAGGATGAGGAGAAGCAGCTCGCGGGTTCGCTGATATTCGGCTTCAATCGTGCTATGAAACTCCTGTCTGATCGTGGGGTTTTGAACTAGATCCTTGTAGAGGGTGGCGGTTTCCAGGTTTGTTCGTGTGAGTTCAAGTTCCGCGTTCTCGATGACAGTGGCGAAGAAGGGCCAGTCATTCACCATCTGGCGGAGAAGCTGGATTCCATCGGGATTCGAATCGAGGAATGTCTGGAGGCCCGAGCCGAAACCAAACCATCCGGGAACCACGTACCTCGATTGAACCCAGGCGAAGTTCCAAGGGATCGCGCGCAGGGCGTCGAGGCTATTGAGAGCTCGTCCCGGCCTCATTACCGGGCGGCTTGCGATGTGGAGCTGGCTGATGAACTCGATGGGCGTGGCACTCTTGTAGAAGTCGAGGAACCCCGGGTTCTCGTGGACGAAAGCCCGATACGTGCGCTCACTCTCTTGGGCAATCACTTCCACCGTTTGAAGGAAAAGTTCGCGCTGAGGATGCGCCGTTTCGCTTGGGCGGGAGGCCGCGAGGGCAGCGGAGATGATCTGCTCCAGATGGCGGTGGGCGATGGGACGCAGGGTGTAGCGGAAGGAGATGACTTCGCCCTGCTCGGTGAACCGCAGATCTCCTCGGAAGCTGCCTCGGGGCTGACTTGCAATGGCTCGATTGGCCCGACCCCCTCCGCGCCCGACGGTGCCTCCTCGTCCGTGGAAAAAACGCAGGTGTACGCCGTGCCGATTCGCCACTTCGGTCAATCGGATCTGTGCCTTGTGGAGAGCCCAGTTCGCCGCGAAGTAACCTCCATCTTTACTGCTGTCGCTGTAGCCCAGCATGACCTCTTGGGTGTTCAACCGACTGGTGAGAATCTGTCGGTAGAGGGGATGAGAGAAGAGCTGGTCAAGGAGTTCTTCGCCGCGATCGAGGTCTTCGATGGTCTCAAGCAATGGGACAAAGTCGAGGCTGGAGATGAGCTGATCCTGCTCGTGGCGCAAAAGGCCCGCGTCTTTTGCGAGAATGGCGACCTCCAGCAGATCGCTGACTCCGTGGGTCATGGAGACGATACTGCAAGGAATGATCTCTGGGCCGTAGAGGCGGTGAGCACGTCGGATAACTCGGTAGACATCACGAACCTTCTCGCACTCCTCCGTTCCGCGCCACAGATACTCGACCATTGGTCGCTTGTTGGCGAGTTCAGACCAGAGCAGCTCACACTTCTGATTCTCTGGTGCATCAATATAGGCGCTTGGTCGATCGATGCTGCCTGATGCAGCCATAAGCTCACCGATTGGTTGAAGATGCTCGTCGCTGTGTTGTCGGATATCGAGGGCGACTGACCCATTCTGGAACGCCCGGAGCTGGCGCAGGAGTCGTGGGAAAAGCCCAGTATGGAGACTCCGCTCGGCCCCGATGGCACTCATCGCCTCGGCGAGGAGATTCAGTCGCTCGTGCAGATCCGTCACGCTGATGGAGCCCTGGAGGTACTCCAATCTCACGGCGGCAAAGCCGAGCGCCAGGGGCATTGACGTTTCTCCAGGCCGGGCTTCGGGCAGAACCTCGGACTCTCTCCACTCTTCGATGAGCTGCCACAGTTGGTGATCCTTGGGCAAAGCGGCTCCGTCTTGGGTCATTTGTTCGCTCAGCCGACGCAAGAGTTCAGCGGCATTTTTTTGGAACACGGCTGCGTGTTTGGCGAGTGTTTCCTCGGTGAGAGACGCGGAAACGTTCGGGTTACCATCCCGGTCGCCTCCTACCCAAGAGCGGTACTGAACCACTTGGTGGAGGTCTGGGCTTGGTTCGCCTGGGTAAGTGGATTCCCAGGCCTTTTCGATATCTCGATGAATCCATGAGACGACTCGGAAGATGGTTCGCTCGAAAAAGTAGAGGGCGTGGTCGACTTCATCGGCGACGGTCATCGCTGTGGGCTCGAGTTCTGCCGTCTGCCAGAGCACACTGAGATCTCGAACGAGGTCATCTTCGACCATGTGGTGGGAATCAAGAGGTCGAGTAAGGTCAATGTCAAAGGAAGTTTGGTTCGCCGCCACAAGGCCACGGCCGATGCTCTCGATTTTGTCCAGAACGGGTCGGCGTCGGGCTTCGGTGGGGTGGGCCGTGAGGGTGGGAATCACGCTCAGCCGCTCAATCGCCCCTCGCGTTTGGTCGGCCGTCCAGCCTTCTTGCTTCAGGCGCGTCATGGTCACTCTGATGGACTCGGGCCGGTTGGGGCGTGCGCGGTTGAGCCGGATGATCTCTTTTTGCTCCGCCAGGTTGATAAGCTGGAAGAGAATCGTGAAAGCGCGAGCGACATTCCTCGCGACCGACGGGTTCGCCAGTTCCGGCAGAGCCTGAATCGGGTCTTGCGTGGGTTGAGATTGTGCGAGAGCGAAGAGGTTTCGGCAGGTGGAGACGAGAGCCTCGCCTTCGTGTTGCGAGACCACTCGCCCGAGAAGTTCGTCCAGGGTGGTCAGGTCACGCGACAGTTCCGGCGTGAGCCCGAACTTCTCCGGCTCAATTCCCAACAGCCCTCTGGTCATGGAGGAAGGTTACCGGAGGTTGTTGGCTGGGAGTAATACTGGGAACCAATTTGGGTAGACTTTAGTCTGTAACTGGAGCGAAAATGTTTGTTGCGGAGTTTTGCGCGGGTGCCGGCGGACAGGCCATCGGATTGTCTGAAGCAGGGTTTAGGCATGCCGGCCTGATCGAGCTTGACAAAGATGCAGCAGCCACACTCTCGCGAAATTTTGGCGACGCACTCGTTACATGCGGGGATATGCGCGAAGTGCCAGTGGTTAGCTTTAAGGGAGTAGACATGATCGCCGCTGGGCTCCCCTGCCCGCCGTTTTCGGTTGCGGGGCAGCAGCTTGGCCCAGATGATGAACGCGACCTTTTTCCGGCAGCTTTGAGGATCATTCAAGCCAGTCGCCCGAGGGCGGTGATGATCGAGAATGTTCGAGGATTTTTGGATTCCCGATTCGATTCGTATCGAGGGAAGCTCTTTCGTGAACTCGTGACAATGGGATACTCGGTCTCGGTAAGACTGTATGACGCTCGCGAGTTTGAAGTACCCCAAACAAGAAAGCGGGTGATGATCGTAGCTATCCGAGAGCAGGACGCGCACCGATTCCATTGGCCAGAGCCTATCCTCGTCCGTCAGATTTCGGTCGGGGAGTCAATTGGTGATTTGATGGCATCAAGAGGATGGGAGGGTGCAAGCGCGTGGGCGCAGCTTGCATGCGAGGTTGCACCGACTATCGTCGGTGGCTCAAAGAAACATGGCGGGCCAGATTTAGGCCCTACGAGAGCACGCGCAAAGTGGCTCGAGCTGGGAGTCGATGGACGCGGCATCGCCAATGAACCACCTGGGCCTGGGTTCTCAGGTACGCCAAGGCTAACTGTTCCAATGGTTGCCAGGCTCCAGGGCTTTCCTGACCACTGGGAGTTTTTCGGGAGAAAAACGAGTCAGTATCGACAGGTTGGAAATGCTTGTCCACCACCCTTAGCGAGGGAGATCGCAACGGCGATCAGGGCTGCGATCGCATGAAAAAGGATAGCGAAGGATCCAAGGCCAAGCTCAGGCGTCATTTTTTAGCCAATATCGGGCGCGTTCTGTCGAGCGAGGAGCTTCGCGAGGTTGCGAAGATTTCCGAATGGGCACGTCGAGTGCGTGAACTCCGTCAACTGGAGGGATTCGAGATTCTGACGGATAAGGATCGGGCCGACCTGAAACCTGGCGAATACTTGTTGCTGAACCCTAAGCCTCGACCCGTTTTTGAGAGCAGCATCTCCAAGGAAACACGTGCCTTCGTCTTGGACCGGAACGGATTCACTTGCCAGATGTGTGGCGCAGCGGCTGGAGATCCGCATCCGAGTGACGCAAGTCGGAAGGTTCGCCTCCACCTCGGCCATGTCATCGACCGATCAAAAGGCGGAAGTGATGACGCTTCGAACCTGAGGGCTCTCTGTTCTGTCTGCAACGAAGGTGCTGCGAATATCACTCTCATGAGGCCTGATCGGGTCACCTTGCTCGCTCAGATTCGTAGAGCGACCAGGGCCGATCAGATCGCAGTGTATGAATGGCTCCGTGAGAAATTCTCATCCGCAGAATAGGCCATTCTTCACAAAGTTGTGCAGATTGTCCCACCCGACTGCCGAGACCGGGCTGTGTAACCCGTAGAATAGGGCGACATCATGCTTGAGATTAGGAACCTGCACGCCTCCGTTTCCGAAGAGGGCAAAGAAATTCTGAAGGGAATTGACCTCACGATCCGCCCGGGCGAAGTCCACGCGATCATGGGCCCGAACGGTTCGGGCAAGAGCACTCTCGCCAACATCATCGCGGGCCGAGACAGCTATGAGATCACCGACGGAACCATCACCTACCTGGGCGAAGACCTCGCCGAGATGGAGCCGGAAGAGCGTGCTCACAAGGGCGTCTTCCTTGCGTTCCAGTATCCCGTGGAGATTCCTGGTGTCAGCAACACCTACTTCCTCCGCGCCGCCGTCAACGCCAAGCGCGTGGCCAATGGCGAAGCAGAAATCGATGCTCTGAACTTCATGAAGTTCATCCGAGAAAAGGTCAAGCTCTTGGGCCTCAAGGACGATTTGCTGCAACGAAGCGTGAACGAAGGCTTCAGCGGCGGCGAGAAGAAGCGCAACGAAATCTTCCAAATGGCGGTTCTGGAGCCGAGCCTCTGCGTGATGGACGAAACTGACTCCGGGCTCGACATCGACGCCCTTAAGACGGTGGCCGACGGCGTAAACGCCTTGCGATCTCCAGAGCGCGCGTTCGTTGTGGTGACCCACTATCAACGGTTGCTCAACTACATCGTGCCCGACTTCGTGCACATCCTGAAGGATGGCAAGATCGTGAAGAGCGGCGATAAGAGCCTCGCTTTGGAACTGGAAGACAAGGGCTATGGCTGGTTGGAAGAGGAGCTGGCGACGAGCGCCAACTAAGTCCATGAGTGCCGTTTTGACTTACGAAGCCCTGCTCAGCGCGGCAATTGCCGTGGCTGAATCTCGGCTGAGCCAAGGACCGGAGTGGCTGACTGCGCTCCGCACGAGGGCTTTGGCGATCCACAAGGATCTCGGAATCCCCACGCCAAAGCACGAAGAGTGGAAATACACCCCGCTCCGAACAGTGGCGAACACGAACTGGCAACCCGCCGAGGGCGGCCCGGCTCTGTTCGAGCGAGAGTTCCGCGCCTACACCGACTCAAAGATCAAAATCGTGCTTGTCAACGGACGGCTCGATCGCAATCTGAGCGACATCCCGGCGACCCCTGGTCTGACCGCGATGAGCCTGTTCGATGCGATCGGCAGCGAACCCACGATCAGTGAGTTCCTGGGTCAGGTGGCGAGCGTGGAGGAGCACACTTTTGCAGCTCTGAACACGGCCCTTTTCGAGGATGGCCTCTACCTCCACCTCAAGAAAGGCGCGATGGTCGAGCCCGTGATTGAGATTCTTCACATCACCAGTGGTGCAGGCCAAGTGATTGCCCCGCGCATCCTGGTGGTGGCGGAAGAAGGCTCTGTTGCGCAAATTCTTGAGCAGTACGTCAGTGCGGAAGAAGCCGCGAATCTCACGATTCCGGTGACCGAAGTGGTGACGCACAAGCACGCAAACATTGAGCATGTGCGCCTGCAGGATGAGTCCACGGAGAACTTCCACATTGCGCTTTGGGAGACTCGCCAGACCGGTGAGAGCGAATATCGAAGCTACAACGTGGCGTTCGGTGCCGCCATCGGAAGGTTGGATCAGAACATCATGCTCGACGGTCGCCACATCACCACTCGTTTGGATGGTGTGGTGGTGGCTCGAGGCGAGCAGATTCTGGACAACCACACGAAGCTCGATCACGCGATGCCGGACTGTAACAGCTTCGAGATTTATAAGCAGATTATCGATGATAAGGCGAGCGTGGTCTTCAATGGCAAGATTTTCGTCCACCAAGATGCACAGAAGACCGATGCGAAGCAGACCAACCAGGCTCTGCTCCTCTCGCCGAATGCGACGATCAACAGCAAGCCTCAGCTGGAAATCTTTGCGGACGACGTGAAGTGCACCCACGGAGCCACGGTTGGTCAGATCGAACCGACCTTCCTTTTCTACATGCGCTCGCGTGGTATCCCGAAGGCAGAAGCCGAAGCGATTCTGGTTTATGCCTTCGCGGCGGAAGTTCTTGAACTCATCTCAAACGATGATTTGAAGAAGAATCTGGAAGCGCGGTTGTTCGAGAAGCTCGGTTTGAGCTAGTCGGGCACGGTCGTTCGTTCACTCAGCGGGGGCTCTGGAGACAGAGCCCCCGCTTCCTTCACTCGCTGAGCGACAGGCCGAAACCCGCGATCGTGAGCCAAGGCCAGACCGGACGCACCCGATGCCCAGGCAAGATCGGATATTCTCCAGGCATGGTCGTCTCGGATGAAGTCTTCAAGTTGGCGCCGGACCTCTTCGATGAATTCCCGCTGAACTCGGTGATGCACGACCTGGTGGTTCGCCGACCGGTGCGGTCGATTTCCGAGAAGGTGGCGCTGGCGGTCTGCAACCTCAAAGTGGCGAAGAATCCTCACTTGGCCGCAGGATTCTGGCTCTATGCGGATGATCTTGAGGCAAGCCACACCATCAGCCAAGTATTGACGAGCGCGAGTGGGAGCTATCTGCATGGAATCATGCACCGGCGAGAAGGGGACTTCATGAATGCCCGGTACTGGTTCCGCCAGGCGCGAAATCACCCGCTCACTCAAAGCGGAGAACTCAATCCAGAAGACATTGTGCGGATGGCGGAGGAGGGCGATGTACGAGGCGTGGCGGCTCAGCAACGGGAGTGGGACGCCCTGATGAGCTACTGCCTGGCCCATCCCGACGGGGACTAACCCAGACCGAATAAAAGATATTGCAATAGAATTGCAATATGTCATCCGATCCGCGTCTTCCCGTCACTGTCCTCTCCGGATTCTTGGGTGCGGGGAAAACCACGGTGTTGAATCACATTCTCAACAACCGTGAGGGGCGGCGCGTGGCGGTGATTGTCAACGACATGAGCGAGGTTAACATCGACAAGGAGTTGATCGCTCAGGGCGGCTCGAACCTGAGTCGAACCGAGGAGAAACTGGTTGAACTGACGAATGGTTGCATCTGCTGCACTCTTCGGGATGATCTGCTCCAAGAGGTTTCGCGCCTTGCCCGGGAAGATCGGTTTGACTACCTGCTGATTGAGTCCACCGGGATCAGCGAGCCTCTCCCGGTCGCCATGACCTTCACGTTCGAGGACGAAACTGGCGCGAGCCTCGGCAAGGTCGCGCGACTAGACACGATGGTCACGGTGGTGGATGCGTTCAACTTTCTGCGCGAAACCGGTCAAGCCGACTACATTCGCGATCGAGGAGAGTCGCTCGGCGAGGAGGATGATCGCACCGTCGCCGACCTGCTGATCGACCAGATCGAATTTGCCGACGTCATTCTGCTCAACAAGTGCGATCTCGCTTCGGACGCCGAGCTGATTGGTCTGGAAGCGCTCATCCGAAAGTTGAACCAGGGTGCCGAAATCGTAAGGGTCGAGCACGGAAAGGTTCCGCTCGACAAGGTTTTGAATAGCGGACGGTTTGACATCGAAACGTCTCAGCAATCGGCGGGATGGCTGCGCGAGCTGAACAACGTCCACGTCCCGGAAACGGAGGAGTACGGCATCAGCAGCTTTGTTTACCGCGCGCGGAAGCCGTTCCACCCGGCGAGGATTCACGCCACACTTCACAACCAGTGGCCCGGCGTGATCCGCAGTAAGGGGTTCCTCTGGATCGCTCCGTGGAATCGATTTTGCTTCGGCTGGTCGCTCGCGGGAGGGTCGTGTCGATATGAGGTGGCAGGAACTTGGTGGGCATCCGCGCCGGAGGAGCACTGGCCGCCAGATGCGGAGTCTCAAGAGGCGATTCGAGCTCAATTTGAGGGGGCATTTGGAGATCGCCGACAGGAGATCGTCATCATCGGGATCGGCTTGGATCACGAAAAACTGACGTCCATGCTCGATCAGGCCTTGCTCACCGATGAAGAATTCGCCCTCGATCCGAGAGCTTGGAAGGAGTTCGAGAACCCGTTTCCGAGCATCGAGAGTATGATCGGCGTCCCTGCTGGCTAGAAGTCCGCGATCGCCCGCCGCCCGGCCCAAGGCCAATCCCCCGAGCCCCGAGAGCGCCATCCGTCGGAGCCGAACAAGCAACGGGTCTCTCCCGCCCCGGGCGGCGGGCCGATTAGAGCATCCGGCGCTTGGTGGGTTTCTTGGCCACCCGAATCGCCTGCGAGAGCAGCAGCTCGAGTTGCTCGATGGAAACAGCATCCTGCCGGACGAGCACATACGGCCACGTCTCGAAATGGGGAACCTTGTAGACGACTTCTGGCTGGTCACTGAGCCATGTGTCATGGTCTTCCCAGTCCAAACGAATGGAGAATGCCCCGGGCACACGGTCGGGAGAGAGGATGTGACGTTCGTTGAAGAACAGGGCTGGCTCACTGTAGTGGGTGCCGAGTTCGCACCCGAGTGAAACGGCCCGAGCAATCACTTCATCCGTCGAGACCATTTCGCCAATCTACCAAAGATACAAAGCGGACGATCAAGCATCGTCCACTAAAGAGGGGCCGCGATTCTCCCGATACATCTACTGGAGCGAAGCACCGGGCGCAACGACGTCCACCACACATCAAGCTTCGCCTTCAGCATCCAGGGAAACACAGAAGCTGAAAGAGGGTATGGGCGCTTCGCACGCACGCGGGGCGCCAATTTTTTTTCCTCGTCCCTGACGTGATGACCTTCTGGCCCAACGAAGCTTCTCAGGTCCCGACGGCTTGAGGCTACGAAGGTATCCTTCTGAGTCCGGTGCCGCCGGTGTTTTAAGGTTGCCAGGCTCCTGGAGTGTTGACCAATGGCCACGTTGCAAGTCGAATCACGAGAAAAGTCCTCTTCCGCTGTCGCTCGGCGTCTTCGCCGAGAGGGCTCATTGCCCATGGCCCTGATCAGCAAGAAGGAGGGCACCAAGACCATCGTCGCCGAGCGCACGTCGGTTCGCGAAGTGCTGTCCACTCTGACCGGGATTGCAATCTTCGATATGAAGATTGATGCCGACGCTCCGACCAAGGTCATCATGAAGGATGTCCAGCGCGACCCGGTGTCCCGCGAAGTCATCCACCTCACGGTGATGGAAATCACCGATGAAGATGTGGTGAAGGTCAACATCCCCGTCGTGGTGGAAGGAACGCCGAAGGCAGTGACCAAGCGCGCCGCGACCCTCATGGTGCCGATGAACGAAGTTTCGATCCAAGCCAAGGTGAAGGATCTCCCGGAGAGCGTTCTCGTGGACGTGAGCAAGATGAAGCAAAACGACAAGATTGTTGTCAGCGATCTGCGCGCGTACGAAGGCGTAACCTTCCTGAACTCCCCGAACACCGTTCTCGCGGCAACGAAGCAACTTCGCGGCATGGTCGACTTCGTGGATGAAGAAGACGCTCCGGCGGAAGAAGCAGTTGCTGAGTAATTTCTGCCTCCGAACGGCATTCAAAACTCCCTTAGTTCTGGTGAACTGAGGGAGTTTTTTCTTGTCCTCGTTAGACTTTTCGAAGCCAGAGCCCTTTGAGGTACAGAGCCTCTGGGAAGCTGATCGGAGCGGGATGATCGACATCCTGGAGAGTGATGTCGTCGAGCAGCAGCACGCACCCGCGATCCCCCGCTGCGAGGCGGCATGTCTCCAGGGTTTCCGTGACCCCCATCTGGTACGAGCAGGTGCAGACGAGGAGCGATCCCCCTGGCTTGAGGTGAGGCAGAGCATGGTAGACCAGCTTCCAGACCGCCCATTTCAGGGAGTCGCGTGTCTCTTTTGTCTTCGAGATTGCGGGCGGGTCGAGGATGATCCAGTCGAACGGCTCGGAGTCCTCGGGCAGAGCTTCGAGGTACTCGAAGGCGTTTGCCTCCAGGGTGTCCATGGTGAGAGTGTTCAGCCGAGCGTTCTGGGTTGCAGTTTCGAGTGCGAGAGGCAGAATATCGACCGCCAAAACCTGAGCCCCCGCCGCCGCCGCATGGAGGGCGAAACCTCCGGTGTAGCTGAAGCAATCGAGCAAACGGTCTCCCCTTTTCACTTTGTCGCGGAGTCGAGCTCGGGCAAGCCGCTGGTCGCAGTAATGCCCCGTTTTCAGTCCCTCGCGGATCGGCGCGATGAAGTGCAGCCCGTTCTCCACGATTTGCGCGGAATCGGGAGGATTTCCGTGCAGAGCCTCCACGCGGGAATCCAGCCCTTCCTCCGCTCGGCCCGCCATGTCGCTCTTTTCAAGAAGCGAGGTCAAGCCAAAGACGTCGACCATCGGCGCGATCCAGTGCTCGCGGAGCTTCTCCATCCCCAAGCTCCGCACCTGCACCACGCCGTGACCATCAAAGATATCGAGAATCAGCCCGGGAACGAAGTCTGCCTCCGAGTAGAGCGCGCGAATGCCGGTGTGTCCGGCGGCACGCAAACCCTCTCGTCGCGACCAGGCTTCGGTGAAGCGTCGGCGGAAGAATTCAGCATCAATCTCTTCTTTCTCTCGGGTGAGAACGCGGACGGGGAAACGGGCCTGGCTGTTGTAGGTGGCGATGCCAAGCGGGTCATTGTCGACGCTGAGGAGCGTGACCAAACCTCCATCTTCGACATCGGCAACTTGTCGAATCTCCCCCTTTTGAACCCAAGGATAGGCGTTCCGGATCTTCTTTTCTCTCCCAGGTTTCAGCCACACCTTGCCACGTTTCGCCATCAGGGTGAGAGGATACTGGAGATCGCCTCGTTCCAGCCCGCCGTGGCCCCGGTAGACTCTTGGCGTGGTGGGTTATCGGGAGAAGTCTGAGCGGATTGCGGCCTTGGTCAGCGCTGACCCCGACATTGACGACCTGCCGCTGTGGCAAGAGTTGTGGCAGGAATACGCCGACCACCTTGATTCCCTCGCAGGCTTTTTCGGCCCCAGCCTGCTCGAACTCGCTCGTTTCTCGGTCGACGATGGCTTTCCAACCTCTCTTAACCTGCACGAGGGCGTGCTTGAATTGCAACTTTGCGTTGGAGATCTCCAGCGGGGATACTTCGACCTCGAACTTCGATACCTCGGGGTGGAGATTTCGCCCGACGTAGATCAGGCGCTTCGTGACTGGCTGCTTCAGCGGGAAGACGCCAATTGCCACCTCTTCGACCGAACCGAACATGGAGCAATCCGGTATGAGCTGCTCTACCATGCACATCCTGGCTCGATTGTGATTCTCGCCCAAGGCATAGAGTGGACGTTGCTGCCCCGTGGTGAGCGTGAACCCCGGAAGAGAGGAGTAGCGGGCGCGGAGGGCGGTTAGGTACCCTCGAATCTCTGAACAAGGAGAGACCTAGATGGATCTGATCGAGTGCCCGAACTGTCTTCAGCGAATTCCTGGCCACTTTGCCGTGTGCCAATTCTGCAACCAGCCGATCCCCGCAAACCTGCGAAAGGCGGTGCCGAAAGCAAGCATGTTCCAGGATGATGTTGACCACCAAGCGGGGAGTGGGTTCAGCGACGAAGTCGTCTGGCGTGTCTACAACGGCATGGCGATCTTCTGGATGGTGACCGCGCTTTGGGGAATCTTGGACGTGTTGGTCATTCGCCCCGGCATGGCGGGCCGGGGAATTCCGATTGACGTCTTCAGCGTGCTCGGTGCGATGATCTTCCTTTTCCGGATCGTCGTCGCGGTGGGTCTCCTTCAACGCTGGGAGTGGGCGAGAAAAGTTGGCACGTGGATCAGCCTGATTGGGATCATTGTCGGGCTACGGAACACATTGTTGAGCACGGTCACGATCCTCGCTTTCGGACCACTCGGGGTTCTGATCGTTCTCATAGCCTTGGTTGATCTCGCCTTGAGCGCGGCGATCTTCTGGGCGATTGGCGAGACGGATCGGATCATGGCGCGAGATCGGATGAACTACCGCCGCTAGTCTTGCAGAGCCCAGCCGGCGAGGAAAGCTTCTCGCGCAGCGATGGCTTTGGCCCGGCTGTCCGATCCTGCAACATTGAGGTGCCCCATCTTGCGGCCCGGGCGAGACTCCGCCTTGCCGTACCAATGGACTCTGGCTTCCGGAACCTCGTGCACGGCGGCTGAGAGCCCGGTCAGAAAATTCCCCGCTTCCTCGACGCCCAGGATGTTGGCCATTGTGCACTCGCCACCTTCTGGCTCGATCGTGGGCAGGTGGAGAGCGAGCCGAACATGCTGCTCAAACTGGCTAACGCCGCCCCAATCCAGGGTGTAATGCCCCGTGTTATGAGGGCGCGGGGCGATCTCATTGATCTGAAATGACCCGTCGGTGAGTTCAAACAGCTCGACCCCAAACAGCCCGCGTCCGCCTACTGCCTCGACAGCGCTGAGGGCCACCGCGCTGGCATCAACGCCACTCGGAAACACGAGATCGCAGACGTGATTGACCTGGATCGTCTCCATGGTGGGGAAGAATCCGGTGCCCTTCTCGGATCGATAAACCATCACCGCAAGCTCGCGGACAAACGGGACGAAGCTCTCAGCCATCCAGCCGCCCTGGCTCCAGAGAGCGCGGTGCGATTCAAACTCCTCGGTCGTTCTAGCGTAGCGCGTGCCCTTGCCGTCGTATCCCCCAAATCGCGATTTGAGCACGCAGGGAAGTCCAATTTCTCGCAGAGCGCCGTCGGGATGGGCCGGATCAATCGCGACGGCTCGTGGACTTGGGGCTCCGTAGGAATGGTAGGCCTCGCGCTGGAGAAGCTTGTCTTGGATCGTGGCCAGGGTGTCGATTCCCGGGGTGAGCCGAACCTCGGCAAATCCGGCTAAACCACATGCTTCACGAATCACTTCGGCGGGTATGAACTCGTTCTCAAGGGTGGCGAAGTCGCACTGGGAAAGCAGCGATGCCACCGCCGCCGGGTCGCTGAGTGACCCGATGAGCGCCGGAGCGATTTCGCTGGCAGGAGTGGCGTCACCCGGATCAAGGCTGAGACACTTGAGCCCCATCCTCTGCGCGGCCATGATCGACATCCGGGCGAGCTGCCCTCCGCCGAGGAATCCGAGGTCAAATCGCTGGCTCATATCCCTCCATTTTCACGATCTGAGCTGCACGGGGATAGACCAGGGAGGACTCACGGGCGAGAGATTCGGGAATCACGCCAATGAGCTCGGTGTAGCCACCCTCCAAACCTCGCGCCCCTGCCGATTCAAGAATGAAAGCAACCACGGGATTAATCTTGCTCGCGAAGGGCTGGGTGAGGTTTAGACTCACCTGTACGAGGCCCTGATCGGCCAGCGAGAGCCCGAGCGATCGAACGCCCTCGAACCCTGGCTCTCCTGCCCGGCGGCGCGACCGAATCTCGGCGGCGATCCGCTCAGCGGCTTCGAGGTTTTCCGAAGGGAAATTCACATTGAGGGCGACCAAGAAATCGCGCCATCCCCAAACGGTAGCTCCGAGGTACGGATGAGCCTGGTTTGGCCCGAAATCAGGAGTGATCTCTTGCCCCACCAGTGCTCCGAATCCTCCCTTGCGGAGCTCCGGCAAGGATGCCTTCGATCCCGCGCTGGCTGAGTGCTCGTAGAGGAAAACGGGAATCTCAAACTCCTCCGCAAAAGCCTGGGCGGATTCGATAATCCACTCACCAAAGTGCGGCGAAACCGGGGCAAGGGGAATCCAGGGACACACATCGAGCCCACCGATGCGAGGATGCACCCCGACATGTCGATGCAAATTGATCGCGGGGAGCCAGACCCGGGCCAGCTCAAAAAGGGTCACCAGAACCTCTGAGGCATCGCCCGAGAATGCCGTGACGGTTCGATTGTGGTCAAGGTCGGCCTCGGCGAAATGAACCGTGACATCCGCCGATTCCAGCAGATCGAGGCCCTGGTGAAGGACAGACCTCTCCCGTCCGAGCGACCAGTTCGGAACCGTAAGGACGGGAGTTTCCATCAGGGAAATGACTCTAGAGCGCAGCGATGTTGTAGCCGGAATCGATGAAGATCACTTGACCGGTGACGCCTTTGCTCAGATCGCTGCACAGATAAACCGCTGAAGTCCCGCATTCGTCTTGACCAAAGGGACGCTTCAGCGGGGAGACTTCCTCGACATGCTTGATCTTCTCGTGGAGGCCAGAGACCCCCCGGGCGGAAATCGTGTTGATCGGTCCCGGGCTGAGGGTGTTGACGCGGATACCGCGCACTCCGAGATCGGCCGCCAGATAGCGCACGGAGCTTTCCAGGGCCGCCTTCGCGACTCCCATCACGTTGTAGTGCAGCGCGGCACGAACCGAACCCAGGAAGCTGAGGGTGACGACGCTGGCATCATCCGAGAAAATATCTTCGAACGCCTTGCAGCACGACACCAAGCTGTAAGCACTGATATCCACGGCGGTGAGGTAGCCGTTTCGGCTCGTGTCGATGAATCGACCTTGCAAATCCTCGCGCGGGGCGAATGCGGCACTGTGGACGAAGAAATCGATCTGTCCGAAGCGTGCCTTGAGTTCTTCCGCCACGCGCTCCAGATCGCCTTCCTTGGTGAAGTCGACGACCACGGTGCTGAGTCGATCCCGACCTTCGAGGAGCTTTTCGACTTTGCCCAGCATTTCGTCGTTGAGTGCACCGACGGCGACCTCGGCTCCGTGAGCATGGAGGGCTTCAACAATCCCCCAACCAATGCTGTTTTTGTTCGTGACGTTGAGCACCACGCCCTTCTTGCCCTGCAACAACATGCCCGCGAGAGTACCTGCTCCGGCAAAGGCTGTTGGGAATCCTACAGACTTGACCGCCCTCAGCGGCCCAGACCGTCACCGAGGATCGCCGGGAATCCTGCGTAGAATCAGTCAAACCCATGGCCTACCGCGATTTCCAGCACTTCCTTGATGTCCTGCAGTCGAAGGGCGAGCTCAAGACAATCACCGAGCCAATCAGCCCGTACTTGGAGATCACGGAGGTGGCGGATCGGGTGATGAAAGCAGGCGGTCCGGCCTTGCTCTTCAAGAATCCGGTTGGCCCCTTGCCAAGGCTCGGAACCCCGAATCCGATGAGCGCGGTGATGAACCATGCGAGCATCGACCCGATGGCTCGTCCGCAGGGAAGCCATGCCTTTGCCTATCCCGTCGCGATCAACACGATGGGGAGCAGGAAGCGGATGTCGATGGCTCTGAGTTGCGATGACTTTGAAGAACACGCCGAGCGAATCGCCGGGCTGCTCAAGCCAGAAATCCCGAAAGGCCCGAAGGAAGCCCTCGCCCAGCTTCCGAAGCTTCTGGAACTCAAGGAAGCTCCGCCCAAGAGCGTGAAGGGTCAAGCACTCTGCCAGGAGATCGTGATGAAGGGCGATGAGATCGACCTCACCAAGCTCCCGATTCTCACTTGCTGGCCCGAGGATGGCGGCCCGTTTGTGACCTTGCCTCTCGTCTTCACTCACGACCCGAACACGGGCAAGCGCAATGTGGGCATGTACCGGGTGCAGCTGCATGACAAGAGAACCTGTGGGATGCACTGGCAGATGCACAAAACCGGCATGCGTCACATGGAAGACGCTGGTGCGCAGCGCAAGAACATCGAAGTAGCGGTGTGCCTGGGCGGAGATCCGGTGTACAGCTTTGGTGCGATTAGCCCTCTGCCTCCGGGGATTGACGAGCTTTTGTTCTGTGGATTCCTGCGCCGTCAGCGCGTCGAAACCGTGAAGTGCAAGACGGTTGACGTCACGGTCCCGGCAGATTGTGAGATCGTGATCGAAGGCTACATCGACCCCAGCGAGCGCCGTCTTGAAGGCCCGTTCGGAGATCACACCGGTTACTACTCGCTCGCCGGCGACTTCCCGGTACTTCACGTGACGTGCGTCACGATGCGAGATAAGGCGGTCTACCCCGCGACCATCGTGGGCCAGCCGCCGATGGAAGATGGTTGGATGGGCAAAGCGGTCGAGCGGATTTTCCTCCCCATGATCCAGCTCACCGTGCCAGAGATTGTGGACATGAATCTCCCCGTCGAGGCGACGTTCCACAATGTGGCGTTCGTGAAGATCAAGAAGAAGTATCCGGGGCACGCTTACAAGGTGATGAACGCGATTTGGGGACTGGGCGGGCTGGCTTTCACCAAGTTCGTCTATGTGTTCGATGAGGATTGCGATGTGCAGGATTTCGGCGAGGTTCTGTTCCGAATCGGCGCGAACTGCGACCCTGGTCGCGACGTGCTCCATTCGCGGGGTCCGGTGGATCAGCTGGATCATGCGAGCATGGCCGAAGGGTTCGGAGGCAAGATCGGTTTCGACTGCACCCACAAGTGGCCAGGCGAGAACGGGTTCAACCGCGACTACCCGAAGCTCATCACGATGGCGGATGACGTGAAGCAGAAGATCGATGCTCTATGGCCTAAATTGGGGCTCTGAAGACGGATTTTCGGCACCGTATTCTTAACAGGTCTGTATCGAATCACCCCGCACGTGGCGCGGTTTCGGTTAAGATAGTCGTTGTTCGGGCAATGTGAGCCCGTGCTTTTTCGGAGATGTTTCATATGAAGAGAACGCTTTTTGCGCTGCTTGCCGTCGCGGTTGCGCCTGCAGCTTTTGCCCAATACATCTTGGCTGTCGATTCTGGGGTGGATCGAATCGTCAAGCTCGATGCCCAAACTGGTGCGGTCGTTGACGACTTTTTCATTGTTGATGCGAACGATGCGAACACCTATAACTGGACAACACCGAAGGATATCGACGTTGTCGGCAACGAACTCTGGGTGACCGATCAGGTTGCTGATCAGGTCACTCGATTTGACCATTCGGGCAACTATCTTGGTCGAATCAACACCGGACTCGACAATATCAAGGGTGCAACCGTCGTCGGCAACGAGTATTGGGTCACCAATGCTGGCACCGCCAACGGCGCTCCGGGAGACTCAGTCGTGCGGTTTGACCTTTCTGGCAACAACCTCGGCTCGTTCTCGACCGTGGGCAGCCTCTTCGACCTGATGGTGGTCGGCAACGAAGTCCTGGCGACAAACATCACGAACTTCGACATCGAGCGGTATAGCCTCACTGGTACCTTGCTGGGTGCCTTCCACGCCTCTGACGGCACCACGGGCATCGACTTCGGGCAGCAGATGACGACGGTCGGAAGCAACGTCTGGGCCGCCGGGTTCTCTCTCCCCGCTGGCCTGTATGGCTACAACGCTGCTGGCGTTCAGACGAACTACTACGATGTCGGACTGGCTCTGCGCGGCCTGACTCGCCTTGGAAACGGGCTGATGCTCTCGACGGGCGGAACTCGACTGCTGACCATTGACCCGACGACCGGCGCGACGGTGGACATCGTGAATGCAACGGGTCGCAGCTTCCAATATCTGACCCCCTTCACCCCGGTTCCGGAACCGGCGACGATGACGGTGCTGGCCCTGGCGGCATTCCTGAAGCGACGCAAGAAGAACAAGGCGTAAGAGCTTTTCCTGAGCGCAATCGAAAGGGCCGGTGGATAGAAATCCACCGGCCCTTGTTTGTCTTACGTGGCCCGTGCCCTACTTCGCCCAGACGAGTTTGAGAGCCACCCGGTTTCGCTGCGACTGCGCGCTCGGATCGCCGACGATCAGGAAGTACTCCAACCCCCGGCCGCCCGACTTGCGGTAGCTGACGTACCAGTTGTCCTTCCCAGCTGTGCTGACCCAACGCGCGGCGACGCTTTGCTCGGCATCAATCTCATAGCCGAGGGTAACACGGGTTTGCTCGGTCAGGCCACGGAATCTTTGCGAGGCAAAGCTCGCCGCGAGATCAAGCCCCTTGGCCAGGCGGTAGCTCCCGCTGAGCGAGTAGTACGTGCTGGGGTCTCCGTCACGGTGATCCTGCTGGGTACCCACATAGACCTGGTTGTAAGGGTGCGACTCGTTGAAACCAAGCCAAACTCCGACACCCCCCGATTCCTCGGATTCAAATCGATCGGCAAACGTTCCGAGGCGCACACTCATGTCGTTGCGGAAGACGATGGTGCCTCCTCCGCTCGTACTCTTTTGGAAGTGAGATCGGTCGAACTTCTCAAAGTTCTCGCTGTAGAAGTCGGCAAGAATTCGTCGGATGGGCCCGCTTCGGAGTTCTCGGCCGTACTCCAGGTAGAGATAGCCTCCGCGCCGATTGTTGAACCCGATCAGCCCGAGCGGCACGGTAAAGGTTGGTTGGATGGCGATCCCTTTGGCGATGGCGAAAAAGTTGGGCACGGAGTAGCCCACGCCGAACGAGGCGGCGGTGCCAGGACTCCCATTGGTTTCGCTGTTCGCAAAGTCGTATTCCAGACCAAAGTTCGATCCGTAGTGCTGTCCGCTCACCCCCATCAGGGTGCTTCGCGTGCCGGGGTGAGATCGGTGCGTGGCATAGCCAATGGAGAAGCTGCGCGGCTTGAAGTTGTGCCGAAACACCGCAACCGCATCACCCTGGTTACCATCTTCGATCGTGGAGAGGAAGCCAATTTGGTTCTTTTTGTCAAGGTCTCCGAAGTACTTGACCCCTTGATCAAAGTCTCGGATGCGCTGGGTGTAAAACAGGTTTCCAATCGAGAAGCCGTTGCTCATCCGGAAATATCCGGCACCCTCGGTAAAGAAGGGTCGGGTCTCACCGATGAACCGCTCGCTGCGCGTGAACCCAATTCCCGCGACCGCGCTTTCGATGTTCTGAAAATCCGGGTTGAAACTTGCGACGGCGGTCATCGTGTCGGTGGGCTTGATCCGGAGATCAAGTCCAGCGCGGACTTCGAACTCCTTCGCTCGATCCTCGTCGTAGTCCGGAGACACGTAGCCCAGCATCTGCAACTGAGGCTTCACGGTGTTCTTGGGGAGGGGTGTGCCGTCGAGGTACCCCTGGTTCTCCTCGAGTTCTTGCACGCCAAGGGGCGACCAAAAGCTCACAATTTGATCGCGCGCTTGTACGCGGGCAAGGTTGAAGAGGACGGTGTGCTTACCCTCGCCCGGGGTCTGCATCATGCTCCACGGAATGAAGATCTCGGCCTGCCAGCCCTGGTCGGTTCGTTTGGCGGCGGCGAGCCATTCCCCGCGCCACTCGCGTTTCCCGGCCCGGCCTCCCGCGATTCGCGCGGACTTGACTCCGGCTGCGTTCACGTTGAAGATGCTCGTGGTGTTGTTGCTCCGACGATTCATCGGATCGAGAAGGACGGCGACATGGTCTTCGACTCCGAACTGCTGATCCTCTCGCGTCGAGGTTGCAAGAATCGTCTCCGGCTTTGAATCGAGGCATATAAAGGCGAGATAGATTCCTTCATCCGTGACACCGACTTTCGTGCGTGTTTGTTCCTTCACCGGCTGGTTCGTCACTTTGTCGATAAAGGTGTGTGCTTCGGGGGCATCTTTCCAGGCTTCATCCGAGAGCTCGCCATCAATCACCGGGGGTTGGACGAACGGATGAGCTGCGAGCCTCCGTCCACCTGATACGCTCTCCTGCGCGTGGCCAAAACAGGCCAATGCAACAATAAACAGGGCGGTCAGGCGTCTCATCTGGGGCTTCTACGAAGCCGCGGGGCGTCGTGGTTCCTTAACATGCCCTGGGGGAAAGGGGGAAATCATCAAAAAACCTCGCACCCCTTCTGGGACCTGGGCAGGTAGAATGCACAGAGGGTTCTGCCCTGGTTTTGATTGCGAGCTTGCTTTGAGCCTGCGATCGTTGAGGACTGATTATTATGGTGTACCGGCCAATTCGCTACGAGCAGATGATGAAGGCCGCCGAAGGCATGGATGTGCGGGCACGCCGCATGTTCGACGGCATGGCCATCTACTCCGGGGAAAAGATGTTCGCCCTTCTGATTGGCGAAGACATCGGGCTCAAGCTCTCCCCTGACGACTGCCGCGAGGCTCTGGGCATGGAAGGCGCCGAGCTCTTCCGCGCCAACCCGAACGGCGAACCGATGAAGGATTACGTGAGGCTGCCGGGAACCATTCTCGACAACTTCGATTCGTTTGCAGGTTGGGTACGGCGCAGCGCGGACTACGCGACAAGCCACTCCGTACACTAAACTGTCGCAACGACCCGATGAGGGTGCGTGGTTCACCGTCGCACTGCTGCCTCTCATCTACACGACGAACGGGGTCTGGATTCCAGACCCCGTTTCTTTTGAGGAAGAAGCGTGAAGAAGATTGGAGTGATCACGAGCGGCGGCGATGCCCCGGGGATGAACGCGGCGGTGCGCGGCGTGGTGCGAGCGGCGCTGGCGAGAGAAGTTCAAGTCGTCGGATTCCTGCACGGTTACCGCGGAATCATCTCCGAGGAGATTGTGGATCTGCAATCCCCTTCGGTAGGAGGCATCATCAGTCAGGGCGGCACGATGCTCCGAACCGCCCGAAGCCCGGAATTCCGGGAGAAAGCTGGGCGCGAACAAGCGGTTCAGGTCTTACGTGAGAACGAAGTTGACGGTTTGGTTGTCATCGGCGGAGATGGCTCCTTGACAGGTGCAAGGGCCTTGCACGAAGAGTTCGACTATCCCGTGATGGGAGTTCCTGGTTCCATCGATAACGACATCGCAGGGACGGACTTTTCAATCGGGTTCGACACCGCCGTCAATACCGCACTCGAAGCCATCGACAAAATTCGCGACACCGCATACTCCCATGAACGCGTTTTCGTGGTGGAAGTGATGGGCCGCGCGAATGGATTCATCGCCCTCGAGGTGGCTCTTAGCGGAGGCGCCGAAGCGGTTTTGATTCCTGAAATTCCGTTCTCGCTCCTCGAGATTTGCGACAATCTGCGGAAGGCGCGTAGCCGAGGCAAGCGGAGTTCGGTGATCGTCGTTGCTGAGGGCGCGGCACGGGCAAGAGACGTGAAGGATTTCGTCCAAAAGAACACGGGCTTTGAAGCGCGCGAATCTGTCTTGGGGCACATGCAAAGGGGCGGCTCGCCCACATCGTTCGACCGAGTGCTCGCTCTGCGACTCGGTGCTATTGCCGCGAACCGGCTTATCAGCGGATTTCGCGGCGAAATGGTCGGGGTTGATGGCGGCAAGCTGGTTCATCATCCGCTCAGCTACGTTCTCTCCACTGAGCGGAACATCGACCCCGATAAGCTTCTGCTCGTCGAGGTCATGGCCCAATGATCCTCAGCGTTACGCTGAACCCAGCGGTTGACCACATTGTGTTTGTCGATGGGCTGAAACCTCACGACACGAACCGCGTGAAAGTGATGCAGACCGACGCGGGTGGCAAAGGGATCAATCTCAGCCGGATTGCCGTGGAGCTGGGCGCGAAAAGTCTCGCCACCGGACTGCTCGGTGGCGGGCCGGGAGCGTTTGTGCGGCACGTTTTGGATCGCGAAAACGTCCCCCATCAGTTCATCGAAACCGCAGGCGAAACCCGAACGAACATGAACGTCGAATCGGGTGATGGCCCTCCGACCACGTTCAATGCCAAGGGGCCAATGATCCAGCCAGAGGAGTGGCTGGCCTTCCTGGCCCTCCATGCCGATCTCTGCATCGGTGCGGATTGGGTCGCCTGCGGAGGATCGCTTCCACCGGGAGTTCCGACGGATGCCTTTCGGTCGCTTGGTCAGATTGCCCGGGCGAACAAGGCCAAGTTTCTTCTCGACGCTGATGGAGAGCCGATGCTCCTCGGAATGGAGTCAGGGCCTGATCTGATCAAGCCGAATCGCAAGGAAGCCGAGCGGCTCCTGGGTCATCCGCTGGAGGGGGAGGATGCTCTGCGATCAGCTTGTGAGGAGCTCAACGAAAAGCAGAGAGCGGCAGGATCCCCGAACCCGATCACTATCATTTCTCTCGGTAAAGAGGGCGCAGTCATGCTGGCGGAAAGCGAGCTCTTCGTCGGAAGGTCGCCGGTCGTCGAAGCTCAGTCCACCATTGGCTCTGGCGATTCTCTTTTAGGTGGGTTCCTTGCCGGGCTTCAGTCTGCGCAGAGCTACGCCACGAGTCTGAAGCAAGGCCTGGCGAGCGGAGCTGCCACAGCCGTCACCGACGGCACCCACATTGGCAAGAAAGAAGTGATCCTGAAACTCCTGGGTGAAGCCTCTGTCGAACGTCTCGGTGCCGAGGGCTAATCGCCTGGTATCCTATCATTCCTCCTGCCGGGATGGCGGAATGGTAGACGCGGCGGTCTCAAACACCGTTGGGCTAAAACTCGTGTGGGTTCGAGTCCCACTCCCGGCACCACTTTTTTCCGTGTTCCCTCAGAAACCTTGGACTTTTCTGCACGTCCAACAAGGGTAGTGAGGATCATGATGAAATCCCTTTTTGTGGGCGTATGCGCGCTTTTAAGCGTTGGGGCGATGGCTCAACTCGGCTCGGGCGGACTCAACACAAACGGCTTCCAGTCGCCTTATCCGGTGATTCGGTACACCACGGTGGCCCAAGGCGTGAACAGCCGAATTGGAAACGCGGAAGCGGTTGCGTTGCAAAGCTACGAGGCCTGGGCGGCGTACTTCAGCAAAATGGCGGGCGATACGCGACCAGGACAGACCCCCGTTCCCCGTTTAGCCGACTTCAACACCCACGACCTGGTAGTGATCCACACCGGGAGCAAGCCGACCGCAGGTTTCGGAGTGTATGTCTCGATGATCCGCCAGGAGCGCGCGATGAAGGTCACGGTGGACTTCGTCGATACGCGCCCGCCGCAAGGCGTGATGCTTGCCCAGATGCTGACCAACCCTTATGTGGTGGTTGCGGTCGAGAAGCAGAAGGTTGAGTATGAGTATCGTCGGACTGTCGGGATTACCCAAGTGATCCAAGGCGGCGGAGGCGGCGGTTGCTCGTGCGGTTGTCCCCACTGCTGCGGTGGACGGAGCAGTGGATTTGGGCAGGGTGGCGGAAACGTCGTCCAGGGCCAGCCGGGAGAGACCGTGCGCTCTGGCACCAGCACGATCACGTTTGGCAAGGGCGGAGGATCGCAGCAAGCCTCGATGGAACTCTTCCCGCCTCTCCCCCAGAACCGGAGTCTCCGGCAAACCACCGGCCCGCTCACTCAGAGTGGCGGAAATCGTGGGGAACTCTTCCCTCCGCTCGGCAACGGACGCGGATAAGGATTCAGCTGGGCCGCCTATTTCTTGGCGGCCCTTTTCATTTCATCCTGGATCATCTTTTCGAGACTCGGTGGAATCGAGTCGATGGTGGCCTGATAGTCGGCACCCAGGGTCGCGGGAATGATCGAGTCGAGTGCAACGAATCTCTCGCCGTTGACAATCAAACACATCTCAAACGCGACAAAATTCCGGTAGCTGAGGATGCCCTCGAAGAGAGGGTCGGGGGCGGATCGATCCATTCTATGGGCGGCGATGCCCTTCGCAAACTCCTGAAGCGAGGGATGCATGAACAAGATCCCCCTGATCGTGTTCATGGGTTGAAGGTAGGTGAAGGTTTTGGGCCTCCACGTGATGGAGAGCGTCGCGCCTCGCGGGATGCCGTTCGGAAAAGACTTCTGCGTGAAGTCGGGAGCCCACCATCCAACATCGACTGGGTGATGCTCTTTGGTTTGGGCAAGGGGAAACGTGTAGCGTCTCAGTCGTGTATGGTTGAGCCAATGCTCGACCAGTCCACGCTGCGCCTCGCGCTGATCGAGAGAAATCGTGATCGTACGATCTCGAAGCAGCCTGACTCGCTCGCGTGATGAGAGCGTGGCAAAGAGTTGTGCTGGTCGGATATCCAGGGCCGGATCCCAGATGGACTCGAGCAGCGCTGAATGGAGGACGAATGCAGTTCGCTCCATTACGGGCGCAGGTAGATCCGAGAGTGCTTCGAAGTAGGTTTGGAGCGGCAGCTCCTTCCCGGGCTTGAAGAGCTTTCGGATCGCGCGCGGTGAGGCGAGTTGCTGCCACTGATCCGAAGAGTATTCAGGCCGACAGAGAACCCAGTCATCCTTGACCTGCCAATACAACCGTGTCCAGTTGGCGAGATGCCAAGCCGCTTCCAAGTTGCTCGGCCGGTCTCTGAAGCCAGTTTCGTAGGTTGGTCGGTAAGGCGTGAGCCACGCAAAAGCCGACCTCCCCGAATGAAGCAGGCTCCGCAGAACCTCAGCAGAATGCAGTGTGAGGAGGAGATCGGCGTTCTCGGAGCCAGCGACCGTTTGGTCAAAGCGGTCAAGGATTGCATTCGCCCGGTAGGTGAATTGGAACCATCTTTCAGCCTGCGTGGTTCGGAATTCGTCGCGAGAGATTTCCCCCCCTCGCTCATAGACGTCGATCCTTCCAGGTTCGAATTCTCTCTCCACGATGAGCTCGCCATCTTCTATCCGAGCTTCAGCAAACGATCCATCTGTCGCCGCGATGAGCCTTCCTTCGCCGTTGAACTCTCGGAGGTTGAAGAGTCGCCGAGCCTGTCCGTTCCCGTCGATCACGAAGAGGGCCGTCTCGCCAGGCCTGATTGTCGCCAGTTTTTCAGCTCCAATTTCACGAGCGAGTTTCCACGGCGACCTCATTTGCAGCGCCGTCGGATCCGGCTTGGGAAGATTCGACTCGAGTTCAAGCTGCTCAAGATTCCGGTCGATCTTCTCTTGAATTCTGCCAATCAACAGGGGATTTCTCTCCGGGTATCGCCACGAAGCGAGGGTTTCGGAGCTGAGAAGAGTGAAACCGCGCTCATCTTCCGTCCACCTGGCTCCCGTGACCTCCGTGAACGCGTGCAAGAACTCGGAGAGGCTTTTCTCGGGAAGGTGGACAAAGACGATTTCATCTTTCCAGCGAGCCGGGATGCGTAGCCTCACCCCGTGCGACTGGTGGATTTGCTCAACGAGCTCGCCGAACGAGCCGTGGTAGGCGTCAATCTTCAGAAGAGGATCGCTCGGCGTGGCGAGCGCGATCGTTGCGGCCAGTGCAGAGAGTATCACTCTGGTCCCCCTAAAACCCTCCCAGGTATCGAACGTAGTCGAGCGTTTTGTCTCGGAATTTCTTCATGTAGCTCTGCACGATCTTCTCGTGGGCTTCGGGCAGGTTATTGCTGGTGCCCTGGAAGTCCTCGCCGACCAGTCCAGGAACCACGAATGCGGCTTGGGCAAGCCCCTTTTCCGGCAGCTCGAACAGCACGTGCATCATGTTGCTCGGTCGGGAGACCATGGTTTGCCCACGGAGCGGATCGGGGGTGGTCACCCCTATCTCTAAGGCGTAGCGATAAGCGGCAATCGACCTCAGAAACTGCTCGGCAGAGTTGCCGAACCAGGATTGACCCCCACCCTGCGACGCCAAGACATAGTTGGTGTACTCCCCGAGTTTTATTCGAATTTTGGTTGTTGACGGAATTCCATCGGGGAACGCAAATCCCGGCTCGCCTGGTTGTCCGCCGCGACTAGAGCGACTGCGGATCGGAGGTTGGATTTCCTCGGGATCCTCTGGCATGTCCTGAATGCCAAGATCAGAATAGTAGAACGTCCGCTCCAGAATTCGGCGAAGTTCCGGATTAGTACTCCCGAATCCCACTAGGATCTCTCCGTTCAGACTGATCTCCGTGCGTTGGGGGGCACTGAGCGCTCCATAGAGCCGCACGGCCCGCAGATCAGTGGATGCAAACTTGGTTTCGCCGAGGAACGAGGCGTGGGTGTTCACGAAGCGCTGCTGCAAACTGTAGGGCACCTGCAGGATGGCATCGGCGTAGGTGGAGAACGGGATTTTCATTCGCGCTTCTCCCTCCTTTGGTCGAATCGAGAGCAGGGTCTTGAGCGGCCCGCGCGGGAGGGGAACCGTTCGCAGGGGGAATGAATCGCCGGGAACCGCGACCATCCATCCGTTCCGTTCTCGGAGGCGGAGCTTGTGGGGAAGCGTGATTTGCCAGGCTTTGGCAAGCGTTTTGGGGAACCAATCAGGGCTACTCCTCCATGTTTCCACCGCCGGATCGCCAAGCAGGGCAACGACAGGTTTTTGGAATTGGGCCTGCGCGGCCCGATAGATTTCGACCTGCGGTTTTGTGAGCCAATCGCCCTCTGGTTGGCCCAACGCCTCAATCCACTTGGGTTCCAGAGGTCGTTGAAGCCTGATGGTCTTGATGATTTCGAGGCTCTCGGGCGAGAAGGAAAATTCTGTCTCGAACCCCGCTGGTGGAGTGTTATTGGGCCAGCCCGTGGTGCCATCGTTGAGCTGGATTCCTTGGGATGAGGAGAAACTTGTGCTCGATCGCCCATCGGTGATGGGCCTGAGCCACACTTGGATTGCATCATTGCTGCTCTCAACCGTCACATAGGCAGTCGTAGCCTCTTTCACGGAATCGAGATCAGAGTTTTGAGCGCGGGGCAGGGCAGCGGTAAGATCGCGGGTGATCCGCTCGACGCTCCCCGGAAGTTTGAACTGGTGCCGGGTTGGCTGGGGCGCGAACGTCCACTTTTCTCCGGGTGGAATCCGGGCAATGGTCTCGGATCCAATGAGTCGGGCGGCTGCATTATTGGCGCGCGTCCAGATGTAACCATCGAGGCTTTGCCCCATTCGTCCGCCGCCGGGAAGATCTTCGTAAATCATCCCCTCTTCATTGGGTTTGGGGAGTTTATCGTTGGCCAGATAGGCGGGGAGCTTGGCGAGAGCTTCTTCGATCAGCGCTTTCCGTCTCGCGAGGCTGGCGGGTTCATCCCATCGATTCGGCAGGGCGACGCGGGTGAGCCTCACCCCTTCAACGACCCGCTCCCAGTTGGCGTCTGTGGCGTAAGCGATCTGATCGAGGATCGCGCGGGGTGTTTGATTAGGGGCATGAAGGTAGACGATCTCAGTTTGAAGGCTACTCGTGAGAATGAGTTTGGTGTCGACAATCTTCCCGATTTCCTCCACAAGCGCGGGCAAGGCGATGTGCCGATGCTCCATCGTGATCGGGATATCCCATGGGGACGGTGACTCTTGGCGAGTCGTGAGCAGAGACGCAGCAACCAATAATGTGAGCGACATAGAAACCCCTAGCTACTATGGAGTCTGACGCTTCGGCTCCGTGCCGCGCTACGGCGATTTGCGAGGATTCCCGGGCGGCTTGACCGAGGCAGGTAACCTCACACCACGAGAACGGATCATGAACAGCTTTGGCACCAAAACCACAACGACGTTCGCCGGGCAAGAGCTGACTTTCTTCAGCCTGACCAAGCTCTCTGAGCAGGGTTACGACCTCGCCCGACTCCCCTACGCGCACAAGATTCTGCTGGAGAACCTGCTCCGCTTGGAAGATGGCGTGAACGTGCGCAAAGCGGATATCGAAGGGATGCTGAATTGGGACGCCAAGGCCGAACCCTCCAAGGAGATCAGCTTCACTCCGGCCCGAGTTCTCCTGCAAGACTTTACGGGCGTGCCGTGCGTGGTCGACCTCGCCTCGATGCGCGATGCGATGGCCGAACTCGGCGGAGATCCGGAAAAGATCAATCCGCTTCAGCCGGTTGAGCTGGTTATCGACCACTCAGTCCAAATTGATAGCTACGGCTCCGATGCCTCGCTGCAGATCAACTTGGATCTGGAATTTGAGCGGAACAACGAGCGTTACGAGTTTCTCAAATGGGGTCAGAGCGCGCTGAAAAACTTTAAGGTGGTTCCGCCGAACACGGGCATTTGCCACCAGGTGAACCTGGAGTACCTTGCTCGAGTGGTGATGAAGGAGAATGGCGCGGCCTACCTCGACACGCTGGTGGGCACCGACAGCCACACCACCATGATTAATGGACTGGGCGTTCTCGGATGGGGCGTGGGCGGAATTGAGGCAGAAGCCGCGATGCTGGGTCAACCCGTTTCGATGCTGATCCCGCAAGTTGTGGGCTTCAAGCTCACGGGCAAGCTCCGCGAGGGCGCGACCGCGACCGACCTGGTTTTGACCGTCACGGAAATGCTCCGCAAGCATGGCGTGGTCGGCAAATTCGTTGAATTTTTCGGGCCTGGAATCAGCAACATGCCCCTCGCTGATCGGGCGACCATCGCGAACATGGCCCCGGAATATGGCGCAACCTGCGGCCTCTTCCCGGTTGACGAGGAGACTCTGCGGTACTTGACGGTCAGCGGCCGCCCGCAAGAGCGGATCGATTTGGTTCGCGAATATTACAAGGCGCAAGGCCTGTTCCACACTCCGGAGACGCCGGAAGCGACTTACTCCGCCACGCTGGAACTCGACCTCGCGAGCGTTGAGCCCAGCGTTGCTGGCCCGAAGCGACCTCAGGATCGAGCTCTTCTTGGCAAAGCGAAGGACAGCTTCCTCGCCGTTTTCCCGAAAAACGGCAAGTCGCCGGAGCCGGCGGGAACCGCTCTCCAAGATGGCGCGGTGGTGATCGCCGCCATCACGAGCTGCACCAACACGAGCAACCCCAGCGTGATGGTGGCGGCGGGCCTGGTCGCCCGCAAAGCCCACGCGCTTGGCTTGGCTCCCAAGCCTTGGGTGAAAACCTCTCTCGCTCCTGGCTCGCGCGTGGTCACGCGGTACCTGGAATCGGCGGGACTACTTGATGACCTGAATGCGGTCGGGTTCAACGTGGTTGGATATGGCTGCACCACTTGTATTGGCAACAGCGGCCCGCTCCCCGATGAGGTCGCCGCCGTGGTGCGTGAGCAAGACCTGGCCGTGGTCAGCGTACTCAGCGGAAACCGCAACTTCGAAGGCCGCGTGAACCAGGACGTGAAGGCGAACTATCTGATGTCGCCCCCGCTCGTCGTGGCCTACAGCTTCGCCGGATCCATCGAAATTGATCTCACGACCGAAGCCCTTGGCACGGGCAAAGACGGCCAACCGGTCTATCTCAAGGACATCTGGCCGACTCAGCAAGAAATTGCGGATGCGGTCGAAAAGAACATCACCCGAGAAATGTTTAGCAAGAGCTACGCGGGCGTGTTCGATGGGGACGAGAAGTGGCAGTCCATCGAAGTCACGGGCGGCCAACGGTACGAGTGGGACAAGGATTCCACCTATGTTAAGCAAGCCCCGTTCTTCGCAGGAATGCCGAAGGAAGCTCCGACGGAGGTTTCTGACCTGAACGGTCTAAAATGCCTTGCGATGCTCGGCGACTCGGTCACCACCGACCACATCTCTCCGGCAGGATCAATCAAGGCCACTTCTCCGGCGGGTGAATATCTGATTCATCGCGGCGTGCGACCTCACCTCTTCAACAGCTACGGCGCACGTCGTGGTCACGACGAGGTCATGGTGCGCGGCACCTTTGCCAACATTCGGCTGCGCAATCAGCTGGCGCCTGGCACGGAGGGTGGGTTCACAACCAATTTCTTGAACGGCGAAGTCACTTCGATCTTCGAGGCGTCGATGGCCTATCAGAATGCGGGCATCGGACTCGTGGTGATTGCGGGCAAGGAGTACGGAACAGGATCCAGCCGCGACTGGGCGGCAAAGGGAACCAGGCTTCTGGGCGTCAAGGCGGTCATTGCGGAGAGTTTCGAACGCATTCACCGCTCCAATCTGATCGGGATGGGAATTGTGCCTCTGCAGTTCAAGGACGGCGAGAATTCTGCTTCTTTGGGACTGACTGGTCAAGAAGAGTTCAGCCTGATCGGCTTGAAGGATGGAATTGCGAGCGGATTCTCAAGCGGCAAGGTTCTCCAGGTTCGCGCCACGACTGAGGCGGGCGACGTCAAAACTTTCGACGTTAGGTGTCGGATCGACACGCCTACCGAAGCCGAGTACTACCGCCATGGCGGTGTGCTTCAGTACGTTCTTCGTAGTCTGCTGAACTAGATCTTGCCATGAAGAATCAATTCGCGGGCGGAGGAGGAGATGCTTGATCGACTCCCCGCTCGCGGAACTCTTTTGAACACCCTCACCGTCGTCGTGGGTTCGCTCATCGGGCTCGCGGCGGGCGGGGCTATTCCTGCGAATTGGGAGAAAACCGCGATCACCGGCATTGGATTGGCGACGCTGGGCATCGGTATTTCGATGTTTCTGAAGTCAAAAAATCCGCTGATCATTGTCATGGCGATGGTTTTCGGTGGCTTGCTGGGTGAGCTGCTCGGGATTTCTCCCGGTTTAGATCATCTCGCCGAGTTTGCGCGGAGTGCGCTAGGTGCTGGCAGCGACTTCAATGCCGGACTCGTGACCGCCTCTGTTCTGTTCTGCATCGGCCCGATGACCCTGCTCGGATGCTTGGAAGACGGTCTCGAGCGCAAAATAGAACTGCTCGGTCTTAAATCGCTTCTCGATGGAGTGGCCTCGGTTTTTCTCGCTGCAACTTTGGGAATCGGTGTGCTGTTCTCTGCGGTGGTCGTTCTTGTGTTTCAAGGTGCCCTGACGGCGCTCGCATCGCCCCTCCGGGGTTTACGAGAGAAGCCGGAATTGCTTGCCGAAACCACCGCAACGGGCGGACTGATCATGATGGCGATTGGTTGCGGTTTGACGGGAATTCATGACTTTGCCAGCGAAGTGTTCCTCCCGAGCCTGGCCATGGCTCCGCTTTTGACTCTGCTCTGGCAGAAAATTGAGACTCGCACAAGCCCGAAACCATCCGAATAGCGCGTAAAATGCGCCCCATGTTTGACCGATTCTCGCGGCTTCTGGCGGCAGTCCTCCTCAGCAGTGGGGTTGCCGCATGCTGGGGACAAGATCGCTGGGCGTCAATGCCTGGCTTTGAAAACTACCGAAACGCTCAGTCCGAGGCTCGCAAGGGGCGTCCCGCCACATTCTCGGGCCGCTGGCTGAATGACGATCAGTTCGAGTACACGGACGCCAAGGGATCGCGCAAGGTCTTTGACTTTCGCACAATGGAGGTTGTGTCGGTCAATTGGCCCAGCGTGGCGCTGGATCCTCTCCCCGTGCCTCAGAGCCCGGCGCGGGGTCGTCAGTTCGCCCGGGTCGTAGCCCCAGGGGGGAAGGTTGCGGCAGAGACAAGCGGCGGAAACGTGTTGCTCATCGAAGGAGAGAAGCGGACGCCGATCACGACGGACGGCGGAGTAGACCGAAAAGTCAAATATGGATCAGCCAGCTGGGTGTACGGTGAGGAGCTGGAGCAAAGAGACGCGATGGGGTTCTCTCCCGACGGGAGCAAACTGTGGTTTTATCGGTTCGACGAACGCGAGGTTCCGATTTATCACCTGGCAACCAGCCAGTCGGAAACCTACACGGATCTCGAGACCGAGGCGTATCCCAAGCCTGGATTCCCGAATCCGGAAGTTGACTTAATGGTCTATAACGTCGCAACCAAGAAAACCACTAAGATTCAAGTCCGTCCTGGAGCATTCAACGAGGGGATTGGGCACTACGTTTACGGGATCACGTGGCGTGCGGACAGCTCGGAACTGATGTTCCACCGCATGAACCGCAAGCAAAATCATCGCGAGCTCTGCGCGGCAGATCCCGCATCCGGCGCCGTTCGAGTAATTGATTCTGAGAAGGCCGAGACCGGCTGGGTGGAATACGGGCCACTGGCCGACTTCTCAGAGCAGTCGAACCGCACGGAGGCTGGCCCTCCCCCGATGCGGGATCGGATGCTGATCATGACGGAGGCCAGCGGGTTCTACAATCTCGATTGGCTCGATACCCGGGCGGGCAAGCGATCAGCCGTCACACGCTTGAGGCAGGATGTGCTCCGTGTGTTACGCCGTGATGCTCAGCAGGGTCTGATCTGGGTTCTCGCGGGCGGCGAGGGGGAGCCGTATCGACAGCAAGTCTGGAGGGTGAGGGATGACGGGACAGATGCCAAAAGACTGACCGATCCAGAAACACATCACACCGTGAACTTGAGTCCTGATGGCAGCAAGTTGATGGATGTTGCTCAACACGGCGACCATCCACCGATGCTTCGAGCTCTCGATGGGAACGGGAAGCTGCTGGCGGTTCTAGAGCAGGAAACTCATCGCTCGACGATGCCCGCCGCGAAGTGGATGAAGACGAAATCGACGGATGGATCGGTCGATCTTTATTTCCGCGTAAGCTACCCGCTCGGATTTGAGGCGTCCAAGAAGTACCCGGTCCTCTTCGATGTCTACGGAGGGCCGCTGCCCCACCTGTGGGGTTCTCCGGCTGAAACTTACAGCTTGAGCGACGTACTCGCATCGGCCGGGTTCCTTGTGATTGATGTCTATCCTCGTGGCGGGACGGGACGTGGGCGCGCTTTCCGACAAGCAATCTACGAGAAGCTTGGCATCATTGAGATCGACGACATCGCCGCGATCGCCCGGGCGGTTGGCGCTCTCCCGTACGCTGAGAAGTCGAAGTTTGGCATCCACGGCACCTCCTACGGCGGATACGCGAGTGCGATGGCACTGTTGCGCTATCCAGACCTCTTCCACGCCGCGAGCGCTTCCTCAATGGTCAGCGACTGGCGGAACTACGACACCACCTACACGGAGCGCTACATGGGCCTCCTTCCCGAGAATCGGGAAGCTTACGAAGCGGGCAGCACGATGAACTACGCCAATCAGCTAAAGGGATGGCTGATGCTCTACTACGGCACCTCTGATGACAACACCCACCCGAGCAACACCCTTCAACTTGCTCGGGCTCTTCAGCGAGCGGGGAAGTCGTTTGAGCTTCAGGCCGGAGTGGATCAGGGCCACAGCGGGCTCAACCAATCACGAATGATGGAGTTCTTTATTGAACGATTGATCCTAAATCCGGACCGTTAAGCTGTTGTGACCGATTCGATCCAATTTTCGGCGGTCTTGAAAAGTCGTTGACGCCTTTCGGACGGCATTTTATTGAGTTGACGAACCATCATCGACATCCGATGGTTTTTGATCCATCGGTCTTGATGCCGATCAATGAAGCGCCAGTAGAGACCATCCCAGATGTCGCACCAGGGGCCGGGCGGGAAGTCGGTCATTTTTCGGAGGTAAGCCGAGCCGCTGACATACGGCTTGGTCGCGAAGAATCCACCGTCCGCAAACTGGCTCATGCCGAAAACGTTTGGGCGCATCACCCAGTCAGCGGAGTCGATGAACATCTCCATGAACCAGTTGTAGCTCTCTTCAGGGTGAACATCGGCCATGAGCATGGCGGATCCCGCGATCATCAGGCGTTCAATATGGTGGCACCAGGCGTGGTCGCTCGCCCTTCGGATCACGGTGTCGAGTGGCGGAAGGCCAGTTGTGCCTTCGTACCAGGCTGAGGTCAGCCGTCGCTGGTTTCCGAGTGAGTTCTGACCCGCAAGACCGGTCGATCTATATTCAAGATCGATGAAGTAAATGAATTCCCGCCAACCGATCACTTGCCGCAGAAAGCCCTCCTTGGATTCAATCGGAGCTTCGACGGACATCAGTTCCGCGACGACCTGCCGGGGGGTCATCAGCCCACAGTTGAGAAGTGGGCTGAGAAGGCTGTGCCAGAGGAGGCGGTGATCTTTGCTCACCGCGTCTTCGTACGGCCCGAACAATTCGAGTCGGTGGTGGAGGAAGTGAGTCAAAGCCTCCCGCGCATCGGGATAGGTGACTGGCCAGTCAAATAGTTCCAAGTTCCCGGGGTGATCGGCGAAGTGTTGAGCGACCAGGGCGAGCACTTCCTGGGTGACCGAATCAGGAGAATATCGAGGCACCCAGGGAACGATGACACCCTTGGGGAGAGACTTTCGGTTTTCCGTATCGAAGCTCCATCGCCCACCGTCGGGCTCTCCAAGATTGTTCACCAGTAGGCCGAGCCTCCGACGCTGCTCCACGTAGAAATCGCCCATCAAAAGTCGTTTGCGCCCGTGCCGGTACTGATCCCAATCAGACTGACTAGTCAAGAAACCTTGAGTGGGAAGCATATCGACCTCAACCCCCCTGAGCGCGGCCTGAAGAGCGGGAAGAAGGAAGGCATCGTGCGGCTGATGAAGCCAGAGTCGGGACACGCCACGGCGCTCACATTCCTTCGCGACAGCTTGAGCGAAGGATCCGCCAACGCCTGGTTCGAGCTCCTGATAAATAACCTCCCGGCCTTGCTCGGTGAGCCATGCCGCGTGGTGCCTCATCGCGCTGAGAAAGAACGCGATCTTCTGCTTGTGGTGTTTAGTGCGGGTGCAGAGTTCCCGATCTTCGCGTATGAGGATGGGAACACCGGCGGGAAGATCACTCAGATCCGAAAAGAGCTGATCACCCAACCGCAGAATGAGGTCGGCCACAATGCCTCTACGGATGCCGAGAGGCCGGAGCAGCGCGGCTAGGAATCAAGGCCAAGAATTGAGGCGCGCAGCCGAATGAGGGCATAAGAGACCGAACGATTCTGAATGGTCGATCGATTGCCGACGAGCCTGAATAAATCGCAGCGAACCCCCGATTCTCCGGCTACGGCAATGTAGACGGTCCCGCTCTTCTTGATTCCACCCGCTTCTTCAACTGGCACTACGCCCGCGACTCCCGTGACCCCGATTCCAAAGCTCGATCCAAAGCGGGAACGCACCCCGAGGGCAAGTGCTTCGGCGGTCTCGCGACTGACCGTGCCATGCTGGTCAATCACGATGGGATCGACCCCCGCATCGCGCACCTTGCTCTCTGCAGAATAGCAAACGATGCCTCCAAGCAGAGCATTCGAGGCTCCATCCACACCCGTGATCCGTCCGGAGAGCAGTCCTCCGGTGCAAGACTCCGCCAATGCGAGGGTTTCGCCACGCTTGACGAGCTCGGCGACGATCCACTGCTCAAGCGACTCTTCACCTTCCGCATAGAGGGCGGGGCCGATTCGAGACCGAATGATCTCCACCACGGGATTCAACCGCGAATCAGCCTCTTCATCGGATCGTGCGCGCGTGGTCACCCGCAAGTGAACCTCGCCGATCTTGGCATAGGGCGCCACGGTCACTTCTTCGCCATTTAGCAGGTCTGCCAGCTGCTCAGCGAGCGCGGCTTCTCCGATTCCGACTACTCGCAGGGTGCGAGAGACCAGCTGCGTGCCGTCCCCCAGGGCGAGTAGTTTCTGCGTCACGGGGCCCTCGACCATCGGAACGAACTCATTTCGCGGTCCTGGCAGGGCGATCACGACCTTTCCGCTCCGAGACGCGTAGAGCCCGGGGGCGGTGCCATTCGGGTTCGGCAATGGTTCGGCGCAGGTGGGCCGTAAAGCTTGGCGGAATTGGCTTTCCACCATGGCGACGCCTCGTTTTCCGTAGACCGACCTCAAGTGCTCCACCACGGCTTCGTCGGTGACGAGTTCATCATCCAGAGCGTCCGCGATGGCGTCGCGGGTGAGGTCGTCGGCAGTGGGGCCAAGCCCTCCGATCGTGAAGACAATGTCCGCCCGCCCGAGAGCAAGCCGAAGAGCTTCCTCCATCCGGGCGAGATTGTCGCCGACGGTCTGTCGATGCGTATGGTCAATTCCGAGCTTCGCGAGATGCTGCCCCAGCTCCGCCGCATTGGTGTCGGTGATCTGTCCGAGTAAGAGCTCCGTTCCAATCGAGATGACCTCAGCACGCATGGTTCATTTTCGCTGATCTGTGGCCTGGAGGATGGGCTCAAGTAAAAAAGAACGACTGATCCATAAGAATCAGTCGCTCGGTAAAGTTTGGAATCCGGATGGGATTCAGGCGCTCGGTGCAATAACCACACGGCGATTCGGCTCTTCGCCTTCGCTGTAGGTCGTCACACCTTCAAGGTCGACGATGGCTTGGTGGATGACCCGGCGCTCAAATGCAGGGAGCGCATCGAGAACGGCTTCTTCGCCTCGTGCCCGAACCTCTTGCGCGAGCTTCAGGGCCATATCGGTCAGGGTTTGAGCGCGTCGCTCTCGATAGCTGTCGCCTTCCAGAACGACTCGGACGCCATTCGTGATCTGGCGCGCCGTGATGACGTTGAGGAGGTACTGGAGGGCGTTCAGCACCTCGCCACGCTTGCCGATGAGGAAGCTGACATCCTTGCCTTCGATATCAATGTGGATGTACCGACCGTTGAGCTTGGTGATATGCGCAGTCGCTCGAAGCTCCGCCGTCTCCATGAGGCCGTTCAGGATCGAAATCAGCTGATCCGCTTGCTCTTGCGTGGCATCAACCTGCTCGCGCTCTTCGCCTTCGCTTTCGGACTTGGCTGGTCGCTCCGTTCGCTCGCGCTTCGCTGGCTTTTCTGCCGGGGCTTCTTCCGCCGGAGCAGCTTCTGCTTCGACTTCAGCCTTTTCCTTTCCGCGCGGCTTCCTGGCTGGCTTTTCGGCGGCGGGTTCGGTCGATTTCTTAGCGGGCTTTTCCTTGGCCGGAGCGGCCGATTTGGCGGAGGCGCGAACGGTCAGCTTGCCCGGCTTACCAAAGAGACCTTTGGTTTCGTCGAGCACTTCGAGTTCAACGGCAGAGGCGTCCACACCGAGTTGGCTCGCGGCTTTCTCGCGGGCTTCGTCCAGACTGGTCGCAACGAGTTCGATCGTATCCATAAACTTTCCTAGTGAGGCCACGTTGACCCCTTAGCGTTTCTTTTTCTTCTTGGCCTTGTTTGCCTTAGGTGTCCCTGTTTTACCAAAGAAATCTGGGCTCACGTGACCATTCGACGAACCGGTCGATCCTTCCGTATCGATCACGAGGCCGCCCTTTGTGGTCTGCACTTTCTTGAGCTCTGGGGGCGGGAGTCGGTAGTTGTACAGACTCTGCGCCGTCGAGAGCACGTTCGTGAAGATCCAGTAGAGGACAAACGCGGACGGCAGCGTGTAGAAGAACATGAAGACGGAAGCAAAGAGAGCAATGCTCACGCCCATGATGCGCTGCTGTTTCGCGTTCGAGGGATCGCTGATCGGCATCAGGAGGGTCGAGATGACCATCGAAACTGTGTAGATGGCGATGAGGATGTAGTCTCGCTCGCCGAGGTTCGGTCCAATGGGGATACCGAGGAAAGTGGTCGCCCCAGGGTTCACCCAAAGGAAGGTGCCCTTGGTGAACTCGAACTTGTAGTGGTGCATCGACTGGAAGACCGCCAAGAAGAGCGGCATCTGGATGAGCGCCGGGAAGCAGCCCGCCATCGGGTTGATGCCGTACTCTTTGTAGAGCCCCATGGTCTCCGCTTGGAACGCGGCGGGGTCGCTGACTTGTCCAGTCTTTTTGTCTTTGTACTTCTCTTGAATCTCCTTGACTCGAGGCTGCAGCACCTGCATTTCTCGCCCAAAGAAGATCTGCTTTTGGGTCAGGGGCCATACAACGGCCCGGACAACGACCGCAAGCAACAAGGCGGCAAACCAGTAGCTAAAGCCTGGCACGGCGCCAGTTGCTTGCACCAGAACATCAATGAGTTGATATCCAGGGATCACCAGGAACACCGGCTCGGCCTTGGCCAGCGGACTCAGATCCCGAACCAGTTCATCGTAAACCGTTTTGGCCACGCGTTCCGTCGCGATCAGCTCTCCGTGGGGCACCACAGCGACGCTTGTCGATTTCCACTTCGGATCAAGGTGGTAGCTTTCAAATTTGGGTTTCAGGAGCTGGTAGGCCTTATCGAGCTTGCGGTATCCCCAGTCTTCGCCCACTTTGCCCTTTTTGAACGCCTCGTGGTAGTAGAGGCCGCTCTTGTGCATCGTGTCTGCCACCAGCAGGGTGCCGCGCAGCTCATCCGCGATAATCTCGGCCTGAGGTCGATTGGCGGCTTTGCCTTCTTCTGAAACCTTCCGGAGGTAGACCGGGAGCAGCCGTTGGGCGGAGACATCCTTGAGATCACCGCTGAGCTTGGTCATCTCGGCGAGCACGTCGCTGGCTTTGCGCGTGTCCTGCTTGCCCTGATTCGGGCCCATGATGAGCATGACGCCCAGATACACCGTGGCCACGATGAGCAGCATCGTCATAAAGTTGCTGCGCGGCGGCTGTCCGGATGGCTGATTTTTCATGTTGAAACTGTGTTTGCCTTGGCTACCCGAGGCTTGATCTAAGGTACGGGGTCATGCCCTCCGGGGTTGAAGGGATGGCACCTTCCGATGCGCTTGAGTCCCATCCAGCTCCCTTTGAGAAGGCCGTACTTCTCGACCGCTTCCAGCGTGTATTGGCTGCAGGAGGGCGTGAAGCGGCATGTTGGCGGAACCCACTTTGTTGTTCGCTGATAGAGTCGGATTAGGAAGACGCCGAGCTTTCGTCCCATCGCTTTTCCAGCTTCTGGATCAGGGTGTTCACTTCGTCCTGCAACTCTTGGTGCGATGCTTCGGCGACGGAAGTTTTGGCGATCACGACCCAATCCTTCCCGCTTGTGCAGTCCGGGAGGAGCCGGAAGAGTTCACGAACTCGACGCTTCTGCCGATTCCGCTTGGGGCGAGTGCCAAGAGCCTTGGCGGTTCCAATGCCGACCAATCCTTCGCCAGGGAGGACGTGGAGGCGGAGATACTTGCCTGACTCACGTTTTCCGTTGGCGAAGATTTCATCGAATCGTTGCTTCCCGGGGCCTTTTAGGCGGCCAATCGGTGTCGACCTCGGTCTCGGCGTCGCTTCAGGACGTTTCGTCCGTCGGTCGTGCGCATGCGGATGCGGAAGCCGTGCGTCTTGCTGCGCTTTCGGTTGTTGGGCTGGAACGTGCGTTTCATCGCCTAAGGTCCTTGATAAAAATGGAGGCTCGGAAAGTCGTTTCCGAGCACAAGACTATACCTGCTTAGGTTCATTTTTCTCTGGGCCAGCGGGTCAGGTCCCAGACGAGAGTCCTCTGGACGGCGGCCTGAAGAATCAGAACAGCTTGGCCCCGTTGGGAACCAGGCGCTCCGGCTGGGCGAGAACGACATCGCCATTTTCATCAGGGAACCCCGTGACCAGGCACTCGCTTCGAACAGGGCCGATCTGCTTGGCCGGAAAGTTGACGACAGCAACGACCTGCTTGCCCACCAGACTCTCCGGCGTGTAGTGCACCGTGATTTGCGCGGAGGAGGTTTTCACTCCCAGGTCTCCGAAATCCACCCAGAGTTTGAAGGCGGGTTTTCTAGCTTCCGGAAACGGCTCGGCTCGTACGATCGTTCCGACCCTGAGTTCTACCTTCGCAAAGTCGTCCCAAATGATTTCCGTCACGCCTCATTCTAGTCGCGGATCGAGTCCCATACATGAGCCTGACAAGCCGCACACTCGGTAAGCTCAAGCCAAGATGTCATCACCGATTGATCAACTCAAGGAGCGACTTTACGAAGTCAACGCTCTGAACGCCGCTAGTGCTCTGATGGATTGGGATCAGCAGTGCTACATGCCTCGTGGCGCCGCAGAAGCTCGAGCCGAGCAGGGAGCCGTGCTCAGCAAGATGGCTCACGAAATCTTTGTGAGCGACGAGACGCAGGCCATTTTGGAAAAGGCTGGATCAGAAGTGGATCCGGCGAGCGAAGAAGGTGCGCTCGTCCGCGTGGTCAAACGCGACATGGATCAGCGCACGAAGCTCCCGGTCGAACTGGTCACCGAACTCTCTCGGCATGGCGCGATCGGCCACGAAGTCTGGGTGGAAGCCCGCGCGGAGAGCGACTATTCGAAGTTCCAACCGATTCTTGAGAAAACCGTTGACCTCACGCGACAGGTCGCCGATTGCCTTGGCTACACCGATCACCCGTATGATCCTGTGACCGATCAGTTCGAGGAAGGCGCGACCAAGAAGTATTGGGAAGACATGTTCGATACCATTCGTCAGCCTCTGGTGGATCTGGTTGCCGAGATCAAAGCCAGTCCGGATCAGCCCGACGACAGCTTCCTCACCGGTTCCTTCCAGGAGGCGGATCAACGCGCATTCAGCATGAGACTGCTCGAAGCGATCGGGTTTGACCTCACCCGCGGGCGACTCGACACCGCGCCGCACCCGTTCTGCACCAATTTCAGCGTGAACGATGTCCGGCTCACCACTCGCTTCAAGGACTATCTCCCGAGCGCGATCTTCGGAACCTTGCACGAAGCAGGTCACGGAATGTACGAACAAAACTCCCCGCAGGGCTGGGATCGCACGCCGTTGGCAGGCGGCGTCAGCCTGGGCTGGCACGAGAGTCAGTCTCGAACCTGGGAGAACCTCATTGGCCGAAGCAAGGCCTTCTGGCAGTTCTTCTATGCCGACTTGCAGAAGACCTTCCCTGGTCTGGCGAACAAGGATCTTGAGACTTTTTACCGAGCAGTCAATAAATCCGAACCTTCGCTGATCCGCGTCGAAGCGGATGAAGTTACCTACAACCTGCACATCATGGTTCGATTCGAGATGGAAACCGGCATGCTCGATGGCTCGATCCCGGTGAAGGATGTTCCCGCCGTCTGGAATCAGAAGTACGAAGAGTATCTGGGAATCACTCCTCCGGACGATGCACGCGGATGCCTTCAAGATGTCCACTGGAGCGGAGGCTTGCTCGGTTACTTCCCCACATACAGCATGGGGAACATCCTGAGCTATCAGGTGTGGAATGCGATGGCTCAAGATCTCGGCGATCTCCACGAAATGATGTCGGCGGGGAACTTCCAGCCAATTCTGGACTGGTTGGTCGCGAAGGTGTACTCGCAAGGGAACCGTCATCTCCCTCAAGATCTGATCCGGCAGGTGTGTGGCACGGGACTTGATGCGACCCCCTACATCACGGCCATCCGCGAAAAGTATCGCGAGATCTATCGTCTGAACTAGTGGATCGTTCTCCTCCGGGGAGCCTTGGCACCCCGGAGGAGAACGACTGAGGAACCCCATGACCCCCTTTCGCCCAAGTCAGCTCGCCAAACTCGGACTTTGTGGCGGATTGTTTGTCCTGGCCGGGGCGACTTTCGCGCAGGAGTCGACAATCGCAACGACGGTGGATCGATTCACCATCGAGTTCCCGAGTGTCGCGAGGCAAGAGAAAAAGCAGACTCCTTGGGGCGGGACGCAGTTAACCTCCTCGGTCTTTAGTTGCGTGAAGGATACGGCCCTCTATCAAGTGACGACCACGGCTCTGCCGCGTGAAGTTCTACAGAACCGGTCTTCGTCGGAGATCCTGAGCGCGGCGCGCGATGGCACGCAGACGATGCAGCGACTGCGTGTCGAAGCGGAGCAGGAGCTGTTGATCGACGGCTATCCCGCGCGGCGCTTCATGGTTCAGGTTCCAGATGGCCCGCTGATTGTTCATCTCTTGGTTCTGGCAGAGGGATCGCTGTACCATGTCCTCGCCGTCCTCCCGCGCGAGAGCGTGCTGGAAGGGGTGAGTTTCGTACGTTCTTTCCGGGCTCGGGCTCGGCAATGAAAAATGGCCCTTCCGATTGAATCGGAAGGGCCATTCAGAATCCATCTGGATTCTTCTTACTTGTCTTCGGTCTTGCCCTCGGCAGACTCTTCGCCGCCACCGCCGCCCCGCTTTTGCAGGATGGCGTTTTCGGCATCTTCTTTCGTGTATTCCTTGTTCGGGCTGTATTCCGCACCTTGCTTGTTCGGCGGTGGTGGCGGATCGGCGCATCCGGAAAGGACTCCGCCCAGGCTAGCCAAGGCGACAACGGCGAGAAGGAGTTTGATCGATCGCATCATTGTGTTTAGGGGAAGCACAGGGCGTTGTTGCCGGTGGTTCCGAGTTGGTAGTTGAAGGTCGAGTCGGGACGGAAGAAGCTCATGTAGTGAGCACCACCAGCCGCCGAAACGCATCGAGCAGGAGCGTTGACCGCACCACCGGCAATCGTACAAGCTCCGCTTTGCGGCGTGCGAGTGTAGGTGTAGCCCGGCATCGACTTGTTGTTGGACGTGTTCGTGCCTTCTCGCGGCTGCTTGTAGAACTTCGCGCTGGAGTCGGCCATGCCATAGATCGTGCCTTCGCCGAAGACCCAGGTGGTGTCATTCGCGCAATCGAAGGTGAATTCGTACGTGTCGTACCGGGTTGCCGTAGCGCCGCCTTGCGGGTGACCGCCCGGATTGAACCGGCAAACCGGAGCCGGAGACGCTGCGCTTCCGACGACGTTGCACCGCATGTACATCGGGGTGTAGCCAAATCCTCGATAGGCTTCCTTCCCGTTGCCCCACATCACGAGCGGGAGCTGAGAGACCGATGCGACGGCGGTGGCATTGTAGGCATTGAGGAGCCCGTTCGGCGAAATCGATGTGACCGGGAGTCCTGCAGGAGCCGATGCGTAGTTGAACCAGCTCTCGTTCACGCGCTGCGAACCAAGGGTGAAGAGCTCATAGTTCTTCATGTAGGGTTGCATAGAGTTGTGGAAAGCCACGCTATCCGCTTCACGGAAAGCTGCGTTGACACCCCAGCCCGCCGGAACCGAGTGGAGTCGGTAGCTGGGCGAAGACCAGAAGCTGTGCAGGTAGGTGCCAGTCACCGGGTCGATGGAGTGCATCAGGGGGAAGGTGTCGTCGTTGTCGGCCAGATAGATCTGGACGGCGGTGCCGACTTGCTTCGTGTTGCTGATGGCTTGAGTCTTCTTCGCGGCTTCCTTTGCCTGAGCAAAGACCGGGAAGAGGATGGCGGCCAGAATCGCGATGATCGCGATAACAACCAAGAGTTCGATAAGTGTGAAAGCTCTGAGAGTGCGCTGAGTCAAGGGTTACCCTCCTTGGGCGTAGCCGCCCAAGATAAGGGATTATACAGAAGGATCCTGGGATTTGTTCCTGGAATAACGATAAAAGTTTCGATAGAGTTTCGTTCTGCGCAGATACAGTTGCGCCGATTCGCCTATTTCCACTGGCTGACGTAGGTGAGACAGCATGCCCGCACGCGGGCTCGGATCCGGTTGATGAAAGTGGCACGCTCGGTGACGCTCACGACTCCACGGGCATCTAGAACGTTGAAGATATGGCTGCACTTGAGCGCCAGATCGAGGGCGGGATACACCAAGGCTTCCTGGAACGGCGGCTTGGTTCCTTCGGGGAGTCGTTCCGCTGGTTCGGTGCTCGTGAGCACCTGGGTCGAGGGATCGAAGAAGACAGGAGTTTCGATCACGCGCTTGGACTCCGCTTCGTAGAGATCGAAGAGCTTATAGAGCAGATCGGTGTCCGCGACCTCGAAGTTGTAGATGTTGTTCTGCATCTCCGCATCGAACTCCGCCTGTCGATAGGTCATCGTCTCGCTCCACATCAGGCCATCCCAAAAAGAGTTCTGACCATTGAGCATCAAACAGAGCCGCTCGGGGCCGTAGGTGATTTCAGCGCAAACCGGGTCGCACTCAATGCCTCCCATTTGCTGGAAAAAGGTGAACTGGGTGATCTCCGTGCCGTTCAGCCAGACTTCCCAGCCGACTCCGCTCGCGCCCGCTGCTTGGCTCTCCCAGTCGTCTTCGACGAGGCGGATGTCGTTCTTGCTGGTGTCGAATCCCAGGGCATCGAGGGATCCCATGTAAAGATCCACGATGTTCGCCGGGCTCGGCTTCATGATCACTTGGTACTGGAAGTAGCGCTGACTCCGCTGCGGATTGCGGGTGTAGCGGCCATCAGCGGGGCGGCGGCTAGCCTGAACGTAGGCGACGTTCCAGGGATCGGGACCGAGGCTCCGCAAGGTCGTCGCGGGGTGCATGGTTCCGGCACCGACTTCGACATCGTAACTTTCCAGGATGGCGCACCCTTGGGCGGCCCAATAGGTGTCAAGTCGTCGGATCAGCTCCTGGAAGGTCATCATGGCGCGGGCCTTATTCTACTTCGGGAGGGAGGAGCGGTCGAGGGGCTGGTATCCTGCCGGGTGAGTTGGCCAGGTGACGGCCGGTGGATTCATCCACTGGAGGAAAGTCCGGACTTCACAGGGCAGGATGCCTGACGCAAGTCAGGGCGGGGCGACCCGACGGAAAGTGCCACAGAAAGCAAACCGCCTCAGCTTCGGCTGCGGTAAGGGTGAAACGGTGGGGTAAGAGCCCACCAGCGGTCGAGGAGACTCGGCCGGCTCGGCAAACCCCATCCGAAGCAAGACCGAATAGGGAGGGGGTGAAGCGGCCCGCTGACCCTCCGGGTAGGTCGCGTTAGCTAAATCGTCACTCAACGACAGAATCCGGCTTATCGGCCAACTCACCGTAACCCCCAAGGCAGAACTCAGCGTATCCTTGGGTGATGAGGCGGAGTCAGGCAAGTTTTGATCTCAAGTGGGTGGCGTTGCTCTCGATCTTGGTGCTCGTGTTCACGGGTCTGTGGGTGCAGAGCCAGCAAGCGAGTGCTTCCGCGGGACGGAAAGTTCAGGGGCTCGACTATATGCGCCGATTTGGAAAGGCCCTGTCGCTCTACTCAGAGCAGCATGAGATCGCCATCGTCACCAACTTCGCGGGGATTCCAACCGCGCACTTCACATCGGAGGGGGTGGATTTGCGATATCCGCTCGACAAAACGAAGATTGGTTAGGGAAATGTCTTGCGCGAGGGGATGAAGATCAATGAATCAGGAGCGCAACGGTACCCGGATGTCCGTCCACGAGAGGAAAGCATGATCGATCTCGAATCGATTGTCGGCGTGCCCACCAGCAGATTCCTTGGTCACACCAGACCGAATGCGCAACTCCGGAACGCCATCAAGTGGGGTGAACCAGTGGCCATTCTCCCAGATGACTGCCGCTGGAACTACCAAGTAGGAGATCGTTTCGCGACGTTCTGTATGGGAGGCTTTGTCCGTCTGGCTCCGGACTTATCGGTGAAGCGTGCCGTCGCGCATGGCAAGATTGTTGATCGGGGAGTGATCGTCAATCTTCGTCACCCTTACTTTGAAGGCAACCGGGAGCAGTGGTTACGCGATGGAGCCCCAATCGACAAACCCTAATTTGCCCAAACCCAACAGATGGTCGTGGGGTTGGCGCGAGGTCGCGGTGGCGATCATCTGTGTGATTTTGGTGGGGCTGGCCCTCGATTCAATCCTGATGCACACGCGCCCGCGTGGATCTGCTCGGGCACAGAAGGGTTTCGTCTACCTGAAGAATCTGGGGCAAGCCCTGTCGATTTACTCAGAGTCCAATGACGGTGTTCCCGTGATTGATCTGGCGAAAGTGCCCGATTCGGCGTTCGACAGGGAAGATTTCCACCTTCGTTTCTTCCACGATGATTCGCCGCATGGCTGGGGGAACAAGTTCCGCGAGTGGCAACATCGACGGAATGCGAATACTTATCCTCCGCCTCGCCAACGGGTCGAGAGTGTGATCGATCTGGTGACGATCACGGGGCGTCCCACTGCGACGAAGGAGAGCCAGGCCCTGGTGACGAAGCAGGTTTTGGAGCAAGGGGTGATGGCCATCCTCCCGGCGGACTGTCGATGGCAGGAGGGCGACGCACCCAAAATCGGTCGCTTCTGCTCCGGACCCTATGTCTCATTGAGTTTCGACCTGAGCATTCGCAAGAAAGGGAACCGCGCCATCCGAGTCGACCGGGGGTACTGGAAAAACACCTTCTATCCCGAGTGGCAAGGCGATCCTCTTAAGTGGCTGGAAGATTGACCCCAATCCCGGTATCCTGAATCCTCCATGCGACTGACGCATCTTGTAGCCTGCGCTGGTTGAGCGAGCAAGCTGGGGCCCACCCAGTTGGCGGAGGTTCTCCGCCGTTTGCCCGTGCAATCGCACCCAGACCTCCTCGTCGGCTTTTCCAGCGGTGACGACGCGGGGGTTTTTCGCCTGCCCGACGGGTCGGTGTTGGTGCAGACCATGGACTTCTTCACCCCGATTGTCGATGACCCCTATGCGTACGGGCAGATCGCGGCGGCGAATGCTCTGAGCGATGTCTATGCAATGGGCGGGCACCCTCTCACGGTGATGAACATCGCGTGCTTCGACCCGACTGCCGCTCCCCCTGAGGTCTGGGCGAACGTGCTCCTCGGCATGGCTGACAAGACCGCCGAAGCGGGAGCGGTGATTGTCGGCGGGCACAGCGTTGAGGACAAGGAGCCGAAATTCGGCATGAGCGTGACCGGCCTGGTCAAGCCGGATCAGGTTCTCACCAATGCGACGGCAAAACCAGGGCAGAAGCTGGCTCTCTCGAAGCCGCTCGGCACGGGAATCGTGACGACCGCCGCCAAGTTCGACAAATGCTCAGAAGCTGAACTCGGCGCAGCGATCTCAGGCATGACCACTCTCAACAAATTGGCGATGGAGGCTGCCCACTCGGTGGGAGCCACCTGCGCCACCGATGTCACAGGATTTGGCCTCGTTGGACACCTGGGGAACATCACCCGAGAGAGCGGGGTGCGCGGCGTGATCGACCTCTCTCGTCTCCCGGTTCTCCCGGGTGTCGAGAGGATGGTTGCCGACGGATGTCTGACCGGGGGCGCGGGGAAGAACCAACTCGCCCTGGGAGAACGCCTCCTGATTCCGACCGAGGCTCCGTACTGGCTGGTGCAAGTGGCGCTGGACCCACAATCGAGCGGAGGCTTGCTGATCGCTTGCGAGAGCGTTCCCGATGGGTTTGTCGAAATCGGATGGATCGAGACGGGCAACGGGGAAGTTGAGCTTCGCACAACTTGAGCACCTAGAATCCACCCAAAGGGAGCAGGTCGCGACCTCTTCCATGGCATAGAAGAGGTCACCGAAGGCGAAGGCACATGCCCAAGTCAGTGAGTGAAGGAGCCGAATGGCGAGTGAAGGAACGGAGACTCAGCTCGCGTTCCGCGACTTCGGCGTGAAGCTTGTCCCGCAACCGCACGATCGCTCAGCATTGGGGTTCTCAAAAGCAAACCCGCCGCCCATCAGATTCCCCGTGTAGACCAGGGTGGAGCCGCGCAAGAACTTCGCCGACTTGGAATCGCAGACCAAGGGAATCCCGTCTTCCTCCCACACAAGATCAATCTCTTTGGGGGTCGAGTCGATCATGAAGAGATATTCGAGCCCGGAGCACCCTCCGCCCTTGACGCCAATGCGCAGAAAACTTCCTGGAGCACCCTTGCGCTCCAGAAGTCGCTTGATCTGAGCGATTGCTTCGGGCGAGATAGAAACGGGGAAGTCGTTACTCACGATGATTCTTCTCTCGGTACGCCGGAACCGCCGCTGCATCTCCCTCCGCATGACCATTACGGCAGCATCCGTTGGAAGAAACCGCCTCCTTGGCTTCCACGGGATGAGATCGGCTACCGGCGAGGGTGAGGTGAACCGTCGGATCGCAGACCTTGTTGTCCATCAAATCTTGGACGGTGTAAGCACCGACGACATCATCCACGGCCTGCTGGATGCTTGTCCACAACGGGCGAAGCATGCAGTCGGTTTCGTGAACGCAAGCATTGAGAATGCCCGCATGACGCTCGCAGAATCCATCCCCGAACATCCTTCCGCCGAGCGGTTCGAGCACGTCGCGCAGCACCATTTGGCTGGCAGGCATGGCCATGGTGTAGCCGCCCAGCTGACCACGGGTGCTTTTGATAAACCCAGCCTTGCGCAGGATCGAGAGAATCTTGGCGACGTGAGAGGTGGTCATTCCCTCCATCTCGCTGATCTCGGGGATGGTGAGAGAACGCCCTGGCCCTTGCTTTGCAAGAGCGAGCAGACATCTCAATCCATATTCTTCTTGGGCGCTGAATTTCATAAGCGGTCAATCTTCCGGGCAGGAATCTTTAGTTGTCAAAAATGGTGCTAGAACAGACCGAGCTCAAGCCGGATGTGCTCGGGCATGCGGTCGATGGAGTACGGCGGATCCCAGACGAGTTCGAGACTGACATCGGTCACCCCCGTGGCGGATCGTGCCGCAGACTCCACTTCGCCGGGGAGGGTTCCGGCGACGGGGCATGCCGGCGACGTGAGGGTCATCGCGATCTCAACCTTGCCGGTGTGGGTCACATTGAGTCCGTAGATCAATCCAAGGTCATAGACGTTCACCGGAAGCTCCGGGTCGTACACGGTTCGGATTTGCTCGATCACATCCGCTTCAATGAGAGCGCGCTGGATACTGTTGAGTTCTTGCGGAGCTTCGGTGTCGCCGACGACGGTGGTGGGATCGAGTTTTTCAGGCATGGGGAATCACCTCGCCGGTTTCCGTTGAAATCGTAGCGGACTTCTCTTCGCTTTCGAGTGCGGCTCGGAGGGCATGCCAGGCGAGGGTCGCACACTTCACGCGTGTCGGATACTCTTTCACACCAATCAGGCATTCGAGAACGCCAAGGGGCTCTGTGTCGCCATTCGCAACAATCGCTTCCTGGAACTGTCGGAACAGAACTTCCGCGTCTTCAACCTTTTGGCCCTTGATCGCTTCGGTCATCAGGCTTGCGCTGGCCGTCGAGATCGCGCACCCGCACCCGTCGAAGGTGGCTTCCTCAATCGTGCCGTTCCGAACGGAGAGCATGAGATGAATCTGGTCGCCGCACAGAGGATTGTGGCCCTCGGCGGTGTGGGTGGCCATCGGCAGCAAGCGGAAATTGCGCGGCTTGCGTCCGTGGTCGAGGATCACCTCTTGATAGAGTTCGTTCAGATTCAAGCGAAAATTTCCCGTGCAGCGCGAAGCGCCTCAATCAACACTATTATGTCCTGATTCGTATTGTACACGGCAAATGAAGCTCTTGCTGTACCAGGTACTCCAAATCGTTTCATCAGGGGCATGCAGCAGTGGTGACCCGCTCGGATCGCGACCCCGTGTTGGTCGAAGATCGTTCCGAGGTCGTGGGGGTGAGCAAAATCGGTGACGAAGCTGACTACCGGTGCCTTTTGTGCTGCCGTCCCGATGATTTTCACGCCCTCGATCCGGTTGAGCTCCTCCGTCGCATGGTCGAGCAAGCTCTGCTTGTGCGCCTTGATTGAAGCTGAATCGAGCCCGGCAACCCAATCCAGAGCCGCCGCCAGGCCGATGACTCCAGCCACGTTAGGTGTACCGGGTTCGAACTTGTTGGGCAGATCGTTGAAGGTGGTTTTCTCGAAGCTCACGGTGCGAATCATGTCTCCGCCACCCTGATAGGGCGGCATGGCGTTGAGCAGTTCCTCGCGTCCATAGAGCGCTCCCACACCCATTGGGCCATAGGCCTTGTGACCACTCATCGAATAGAAGTCGACGCCCAGCGCCTGAACATCGACGTCTACGTTGGCCAGCGACTGTGCTCCGTCAACCAGAACAAGCGCACCAACACTTTTGGCCATTCTCACGATTTCTTCGATCGGATGGATCGTTCCCAGTGCATTGCAAACGTGCTTAACGCCGACCAGCTTTACTCTGTCGGACAACATGGCCCGAAGAGCTTCCAAGTCGAGCTCACCCGAATCGTGGAGCGGGATCGGGCGAATCACGGCCCCCGTTCGCTCGGCAATCAGCTGCCAAGGCACGATGTTGGCATGGTGTTCTCCATGCGAAAGCAGGACTTCATCGCCCGGTCGGAGGTTGGCTCCACCCCAGCTATGAGCCACCAGATTGATCGCCTCGGTGCATCCTTTTGTAAAGATGATTTCGTGCGAAAATCGGGCGTTGATGAACCGGGAAATCGTGACCCGTGCAGCTTCAAATTGGTCGGTGGCGCGTTGACTGAGCAAATGCACACCCCGGTGAACGTTTGCATTGCTTTCGCGATAAAAAGTGTCCATCGCGTGCAAAACCGGAAGGGGTCGCTGGACCGTAGCCGCGTTGTCCAAGTACACCAATCGTTTGCCATGCACAGTTTGATCGAGCACAGGAAATTGGTCGCGGAGGGCGTCTAAGAGGGCAGTCATTGAGGCACGTTCCAACCTTGTTCTACCGCCGAAAGTGCTCTTTTGTGCGGCATCCTCGGGACCCTTTGCGTGCCTGCTGACGAGTTCAAATCCCGATACGGTTCGCTTGTTTTTCAACAATTTCGATGCAATTTTCCATCACCCCTTGTGGAAAACTCGATAGCTAAGGTAAGGTCGCCCTGTTAATTATACGGAGGATTCATTTTCTCCTGGGAGTCAAAATCGTTGTCGTTGCGATACGAAATCCGCAGCGAGCATGATCAGTACGAATATCGAGAACGCACCACGGAAGGGCTTGCCGTGTGGTCAGATAGGCCGCACCTTGTTCATCATGTGGCCGGGTTTGGGGTCAGGGATGATCAGAACCCATCCGTTACTCGCTTCTGCGGATCAGGCTGGCAAAATAGCTTAAGACTTTGCGCTGAAGGAATGTGTGCAGAAGACTTGAGGGCGTGCTACGTCGCTGAAGTTGATGCCCACGGTCGGTGCCAACCCTGGACAAGCGAAGGTCTTGTCTCGTGGCTTGGCAAGCAGCAGCATTCATGGTTTCCGTCCCTCCTCGCCCGCCGGAACCTGACGCCGCACTATCAGCCCATTTTCTGCCTTGCGACTGGAAAAATCTCAGGCTTCGAGTCTCTGGCTCGCGCCGAGCATGAAGGTCGTTTGGTCAATGGTGCCGAGTTGGTTCATGCCGCTCGATGCTTTGATCAAATGCGCCACTTCGACCATGTCGCCCGTGTTCGAGCCGTGGAAGTTGCTGGTGATTCTCTGGAAGAAAGCGAATTGCTCTTCGTGAATGTCATCCCCGGTACGATCCGAGATACCGAGCGCGATTTGGCCACTCTCTGGGCGCAAGCCCAACGAGTGGGTCTGATGCCTTCTCAGATTGTTCTTGAGTTTGTGGAATCGGAAGAACTCCCTGAAGTTGATCAGTTGCGCTCGATTTGCCACGCTGTGTGGGATCGTGGTGCGCGCATCGCCCTCGACGATTTCGGGGCGGGGCATGGCAGCTTGTGTCTTCTTGATACGCTCAAGCCGGACTTTGTGAAGTTTGATCGCTCCCTTCTTCCGCGATGGGCAGAACCTGGGAAGAAAAAGCTTCTTCAGTCCCTGGTTTCCTATGCCCAATCGCTTGGGATCAAGACGGTCGCCGAAGGCATCGAGACGATTGAACACTTAGCGCTTTCGCAAGATTGTGGATTCGACTATGGTCAAGGCTGGCTACTCGGGAAACCCCGAGCCGAAATGAGCCGATCACGGATTCTGGAGTGCTCGCGGGGCTACCAACCACCGGTCATCCGGACAGCGGTAGTACGGCGGAACGTGCACAAGAATGCCGCCCGAATCTAAGGTGAACACCATTTCATCGTGCCAAATCTCCTCGCCATCGACGGTGAGGGGCATTTGGGGATCGGTTCGGATCGTCAGCTTCGCGGCCTTGACGGCGCTCACGTCGGGCAAGTCGACATGTTTGCCGACGAGGGCCAAACTGGCCGCTTTCGCGAGTTGGACTGGATTGATGTTGGCGACTGCGTAGGTATCCAGCATTCCATCGGTTGCGGTTGCATCGGGCGAAGCCCAAAACGGCCCAGCATGGGTGCGACCATTGCAGACTACGATCTGAATCGCCCGCTTTTTCACCGTGACATGATCGGTCACGATCTCTACTTCGAAGGGCTTGCTCGCCAAAAACCCTCGCACGAGTCCCGGCAGATAGGCGAGTTGCCCCACCTGCTTCTTTCCCACCATGTTTCGGGCGATGTGGGTGCTCAGGCCAAGGGTTGCGACGGTGAGGAATCCATTTCCATTGGCGCGGCCAAGATCCATTCTCGCCACTCCCCCTTCGGAGATGGCGATGACTGCCGCCCGCAGATCATGCCCAATGCCGATTTCTCGTGAGAACTGGTTCCCCGTGCCGAGAGGCATCACGGCAAGGGCGGTCTCGCTTCCCGCGATCAGATCGACGGCTGTCCCCAGAGTTCCGTCTCCGCCCCCCAAGATCACGGTGTGGCGTTTCTGAGCAACCGCTTGTTCAATCGCCTTTTGCATCGGGAAGGCTTGGTCGAAAGCCTGGGCTTCCTGAAGCACAACTCCTGCTTGTTCCAGCAAGGTTTTGGCGGACTCAAACATCCGCGCTCCTCGGCGGGAGGCAGTGTTGCAGTAGAAGACGATATCCCTTTGCACAGGTTTGATGCCTTATTATGGGGGCCAGGGCTCGAACTAACCGCCGTGTCCTAGCGTTTGAACGTACATGAAGACGGCAATCGTTGCGGCTCTGGGGAGTCTGACCCTGCTTGGCCTCCTGGGATGTTCCACCCTCGCGGCTCAAGCATCAGACGGGAACAAGGCTCGAACCATCGGAGGTCTGACGATTGAAGACAAGAGCCCGGAGCGAAAGGACAAGCTCGTGTTGAGCGACGCGGAGTGGCAAAAGAGACTGACGAAAGAGCAGTATCGAATTCTGCGGAGCAAGGGAACGGAAGCCGCCTTCTGCGGCGGATACCTGAACAACAAAGAGAAGGGCACCTACCACTGCATCGGCTGCGACCTTCCGCTGTTCAAGAGCGACACAAAGTTTGAATCGGGCACAGGTTGGCCAAGCTTCTTCCAGCCCGTCAATCGAGAGAACGTATGGCTCAAAACCGATCTCAGCTATGGCATGAGCCGGGTGGAAGTTCTCTGTGCCAAGTGCGATGGTCACCTGGGGCACGTATTCGATGATGGCCCGGAGGACAAAACAGGCCTGCGATTCTGCATCAACAGCGAGATCTTGAAGTTCCGGAAGGCCGAAGTCACAAACTGACGCCTCTCCGCGCTCGATCAAAGAAAATCCCCTCGGCTCGCGCGGCGAACCGAGGGGATCCAGATGAAAGCAGAGTCAGATTATCGACCGCTACGAATGGCCTTGAGGGTCATCGCGTCGTAGACCGGCTTGAGCCTCATCGCTTCGTCGTCGGCAATGAAGTCTCCCCACAGCTCTTGAATCGCTGGCTCAAAGGTGCGCCATGCTTTTACGCGAGCGGCTTTGCCCTTTTCAGTGAGAACGGCATAGCTTCCTCGCCGATCATCTTCGCAGGCTTCTCGCTTGACGTAGCCTTGCTTTTCCAATCGGTCGATGAGCCTGGTCAGTCCGCTTCGGCTGAACACGATTCGATCGGCGAGCTCGCTCATGCGGAGCTTCTCCGTCGGCTCAAATTCCAGCGTCACGAGGACGTCATAGATGTCAAGCGGAATGTGTCCATCTGCTTTGAGACGGCGGTCAATCTCGCGAGTCACTCGCGCATGAGCAATAAGAAAGGATCGCCAAGTGTCCTTTTGGATTTCAGAAGGTTTCAGCCCCATGATGTTCGTTCAAAACCCGTAAATAATTGCGCATTCAACTGCTACTGCTTCGTATCCCCGCACAATGTTTTGAGGATTTCTGAGATCGCAATCGGTTGCACGTGATGAGACCCGATCTCATTTGGTCGTGTTCCTTTCTCGGGACCTTCGGAAACCGTTGTTTCGATAGACTTCCATTTGGTCCGAGAAAACCAACGTGAGAACGTTATCAGCAGTGACCCCTCAATTTGACCCTTCCCCGAAGAAAAGAGCAGGACTGCTTCCGGCAATCCTGCTCCTCTGTCCGACTTTCGATTGAGTTTAGCCGACTGAGTGCTCGAGGCTCACCGCGAGCAGCTTCTGCGCCTCGACCGCGAACTCCATGGGGAGCTCTCGGAAGACATCCTTGCAAAACCCGCTGACGATCATATTGACCGCGTCTTCTTCACTGATGCCCCGCTGCGCAAGATAGAACAGCTGATCTTCGCCGATCTTACTCGTGGTTGCTTCGTGCTCCATCGTGGCTGAGTTGTTCTTCACCTCAATGTACGGGAAGGTGTGGGCGCCGCATCGATCGCCCATCAACATGGAGTCGCAGACCGAGTAGTTTCGCGCTCCGTCCGCACCTGGATTGATCTTCACGAGTCCGCGATAGGTGTTCTGCCCGTTCCCAGCGCTGATTCCTTTGCTGACAATCGTCGAGCGGGTGTTCTTCCCGATGTGGATCATCTTGGTGCCGGTGTCCGCCTGTTGCTTTCCAGCAGTCAGAGCGACGCTGTAGAACTCGCCCACGCTGTCGTCGCCCTTCAGGATGACGCTCGGATATTTCCAGGTGATGGCAGATCCCGTCTCAACTTGAGTCCAGGTGATCTTGGATCGCTTGCCCTCACACCGTCCGCGCTTGGTGACGAAGTTGAAGATTCCGCCCTTGCCGTCCTTGTCGCCGGGATACCAGTTCTGAACCGTGCTGTACTTGATCGTGGCATCGGCATCTGCCCAAAGCTCGACGACCGCCGCGTGCAGCTGATTTTCGTCTCGCTTGGGAGCGGTGCATCCTTCGAGGTAGCTGACCTTGGCGCCCTCTTCACACACGATGAGCGTGCGCTCAAATTGCCCGGTGTTCTCCGCGTTGATGCGGAAATAGGTGCTGAGCTCCATCGGGCACGTGACGCCCTTGGGCACGAACACAAACGATCCATCGGTGAAGACCGCACTGTTCAACGTTGCATAAAAGTTGTCTGTGTAGGGCACCACGCTGCCGAGATACTTCTGGATCAGCTCGGGGTGCTCGACCACGGCCTCGCTGATGGAGCAGAAGATCACTCCCGCTTCTCGAAGCTTCTCCTTGAATGTGGTGACGACACTGACGCTGTCGAAAACGGCATCGACGGCGACGTTGGCGAGGAGCTTTTGCTCGTGGAGCGGAATGCCTAGCTTCTCAAAGGTGCGGATCAGTTCCGGGTCGGCCTCATCCAGCGAGTTGAGCTTCGGTCGCTGCTTGGGTGCGGAGAAGTAGCTGATCGCCTGCAGATCCGGTTGAGCGTAGTCGACGTTCGGCCACTTGGGGTAGGCCATGGTCTTGAGGTGCTCGTATGCCTTGAGGCGGAATTGCAGAAGCCACTCCGGCTCTTCCTTCTTGGCACTGATGAACCGAATCACGTCCTCGTTGAGGCCGGGAGGCAGGGTTTCTGCTTCCACGTCACTGACAAAGCCCCACTTGTACTCGCGCTCCGCATAATGCTCCAGGAGCTCGTCGTCTGTTTCGAACTCCGGCAGGGTGCTGGTGGCCTGGAGGTCTTGATCGCTCACGGGGGATTCAGTGTCGGGCTGGTACATGGTGCTCAAAAAGGCGTTGATCCGCCTATAGCGTTCTCTACGAACGCCTCTGGTTGAAAGTTTACACGAAGGTGCAGATTGTCCCATTGAGAAAGGGGACTGTTGCTACGATGAATCTGAGGAAGCGGGAGCGAGAACAAGGATTGTGTCTCCCGATCCGAGGAACTCAGCCAGGACTCCGGAATAGACGACCAGCGTCTCGATGGTCTGGGCTCGCGGCAGGTTTCCGATTTTGGCGAGACGGACTCTGCCGATTCCCAGCATGGTATGCAAGTTGACGAAATCGCTGTCTTTCGTCATGACAACCGCGTTGTTTTCCTCCGCCCACTGCAGGATCTGGCGGTCGTCAGTCGCGAG
>Ga0209572_1000199_pt1 | contig 125303 bp, 90 predicted proteins | sample EBPBio232012_DNA_FD_185867 | JGI IMG/M metagenome (GOLD analysis project Ga0209572, IMG submission 185867) | Wastewater treatment Type I Accumulibacter community from EBPR Bioreactor in Madison, WI, USA - Reactor 1_1/23/2012_ DNA (SPAdes)... | ecosystem: Engineered > Bioreactor > EBPR >...
TTACACCTGGCTAAAAGAAGTTTTACGCGTTATCGCCGATCACCCCGTCAACAGGATAGCGGAACTTTTGCCTCACCGGTACAAAAAATAATTGACTACGGAAAGATGTAGTTGGCCGATGGCTTACATTTTACTTCGATTTTGTCAACACCATCATTAAAGTCAAACTTATCACTAGGTGAAACATGCCAAGCATTAATTAGATATTCTGGATTAACAGAACTAGCTATTATAAAAAGTTCAGCCCAAATTCCTTGAATTGATTTCGAACCAGCTTTTTTGAACTTGCTAAAAAGATTGACAATTTTATCTACTTCATTTTTTAATTGAATAAATGTTGGGGAATCTCCAATTTCTTTAATAAGAATATAAATAACTTGAATGAAATACTCTTGCAAGTCAGTTGTTTCAGATAATAATTCAATTATAGTAAAATAATCAGAAATATTTTTTGAACTTGTTAGTCTCAGTTGACATTTACGATTAAATTTTACAGAAATTAATTCGAGGTTGTTATCAAGTACATTAACTTCATTCTCAGGCGTACAACGAACAAAAAAAAGTGGGCGACCATCTTTAGTTATTCCAATTTTATGGTTTAATGAATTGGGTATAGGCTCAACTGAAAATAAGTTTTCTGTTGTATTATTATTACTAGATAAATTTGAATATATTTCGATTAAATCAATCATAGTATGCTAATAAATGAGTGAGTGAATACTTCCGGATAATGAATTCCCAAAGTATAGAGTACTTTGCCACCCCATTTGACAGAGGATGAATTGTCTTTAATTTTAATTTTGTGAATTTGAATACATAACGAGTCATCAAACCTAATCGCTTTATCTCCTGGATAGACTTGAGCTCCTGAAGTAGATCGACCTGAAAAAATATTACTCAATTTAATTTTGCCATCTTCTTCTATAATCGACGTGCCTTTACTTTTTGAAATATCATAAGCAAAACTCATTTCAAAAATATAAGCATATTCAATTCCTTTTTTATCTGCCAAATATCTTAAATACTGTATTGTAGAGGATTTACGTAAAGCATCTGGCATATTAGCAATTTTAAAATCTTTTAAAAAATTGACAACTTCAGAAATGCTCAATTTAGCATATCGATGATTTCTATCATCAGTCCCAAAATTCGTATAATTAGTAAACTCTATTGTACTTAAAAACTGATTAACGAAATTTACATTCTCCTCGATATGTTGCAGAGCATTAAATTGACGCCACCCATTCAATTTGTATTTAACTAAGTCATTCGATAATATATTATTTCTTGTCGGATTCATATTACTACTAAGGATCATTAGCTGTTCTAATTGCTCCAATGTGCTTTCTTTTAACTTATTTCGCATTATTTCTTCATGCTCCACATATTCTCGGTATTCTAAAATCGAATCATTAGGCAAATAAACTCGACATATATCAAGATAATTCTGTTTGTAACCGAAAAATCTGCACCTCTGCTGAATTGTATCTGCATTTGATTTCCCAAGACTATTTCGGGGCATATAAGATACTGCCAATCCTTCAACTGTATATCCCCTATTTAACATTTCTGCACCAACTAAGATATGAGCAGTAGCATTACTCCAATCAATTTCGTTTGTCTTTTTTTGTTTACCAGCACTATCTTTCCCAATTACAAGCTCAATATTGGTATCAAGAATAACCTGTTCGATTTCTTCAATAACTGTATCAAAATCAGGTGGAGCACTGATTCTCCTGACTGCTTCGTTATATGCATTTTTAAATTCATTGACTAATTCAATCTTTGACGGATCATTACCATCGAACTTAAGCCGTGTAGACCAACTATTTATCAATTTTTTAACCCAATCATGAAATTTTTTACTTGCATCTTGCTCTCTATCAGCATGAATCATCATAGATAGGTACTTTTCCCTACCCAAAATGTTAACATATAATGCAACACCAGCTAAAAATATCTGAAGCGCTTCAATTAAACTCTGTGGAGAATCTTGTAATGGATTATGCTTGTGATGATAAACTTCGCTGTCTGGTATTGTAATTATCAAGTCAGTATTGTCTTCAAAGAAAACTTTTCCCCCCGTATACGATTTACCAGGTGTTAATACAACATGAAATTTAGGAGAGAGCAAGTCCATCATATTGATCAATAATGGCCCTTGTGGTGTTGCTGTATACTGAATATAAGAATGGTTTGGTAGTGTGGACTTCAAGTTTAATATACTAGAATATGTACTACTGAATTCATCATCTTCCCAATCTTCAGATTTACTATTCTTTCTTGCATAGGTATTTAAACTTGCTTGATCTGCTTCATCATCAATAATTAAGACACCATTATTTCCAAGTGACTCTTTTAATTCCGGTGTATTGAATATTTTTGTTAGTTCATCAATGTGTTTGTAATGCTTTAAAACAGTTATAAGAATAGTTGGAGATATCTTTAGACCAAGTGCGTTTTTAACTTGACTATGGATATTATCATCAATAGTCGGACTCTGAAAGACTTTATAAATTCTTGAATTTTCCTCTTGAGTTAATAAATCTTTTTTTAACCTTTTTGTAGTTTGTTCTAATAGGTTAACTTTAATTCCAGCAAAATAAATAACAATTCTAAAGCCATTATCTGCAGCAAGTGCTGTTAATGTAGTAAAAGACATGGTTTTTCCACTTTGAACATATCCTACTGCAATTCCTGTGGTGCTTCCAATTGAATTATTAGGGTTATTGCATTTGGACAATATTGCATGGGCTTCTTTTAATAAGTTGTCTTTTTCTTCTTTATCCAACTTGGTTAAACGGCTCAACAAATCTAAAGTTTTACTACCCAATGCAATACTCCAATCAACACTTTCATTTTTTATTATCCTAATTTTTTCAGTCATGGATTATATATTTCTAATAAAATGATTGAAGTTCAACCTAACATTCCCAGCATTCTTAGTCCCTTGGGAAGGAGCTCTTAATTCTGCTAATACTAAAGCCCTAATTAACGCAATGATAGGCATATAATCATCCTGTCTTTTAAATTGTTCATATCGTTGAAAAAATGGATGCGCTAGGTTTATTTTATAGCGTATTTTCTTAGTAAATAACTCATCTTCCTCTATTGCCATTCTATATAACTCTGACAAAAGTCCATCGTTAATAAATTCTAATTTCAGTTTATACTTTTCATTGTCTATTTCAAAATGATCCTCATGACTTTCAATAACAGTAGATTTCTCAACAATTTGCTGGTTTTTAGTATCAATAATCTTATTTTCAATCTCCCTCAGAGATTCAGTAACTTTATCTTTTAGATTTTCCTGTTTTATACTTTTTTTTAGAGTATCAACTATTCCCTTTGCAACAACTTTATTTGTTTCAATTGTCTTAGGTTTTATGTACTTTTCGGCTTGTGTATACAAATCAAATGATTTAGCAGATATTTCAAACTGAATTGCTTCAATCAATGCCTCTAAATCTTCTTGCTCTTGAAATGATCCCTTATTAAAACTAACACTAAATCCATCGAGTTCAAGTTCACCGAAGATCCTTTTGTATCTAGGAGAACCTGTTTGACCACATAGTGACTTTGGCCTGTATTTCTCATCATAACTACCTTCAATCACCCTTCCTCTACGAAATAATGACAATCCATTATACTCACTTGTACTCATTGTATTAAGTATAGCTATAAAACCCTTTGCACTGTATTTGCCAATACTAAAATCTATATTTTTCTTCCAGAAAATCTCTTTACCATTAGGATCATTATAAAACGGTGCACATAGAATTTCAGGTTCAAAATAAGTTAATTGCTCATCATTCAATAAGAGAATCATCTCATTACTTCTTATAAATTTTCTATAGATACTTGAAAGATGTTTCTTAATCTTCTCGATTTGATTATGTGTATTTGGTGCGTTTTTTGTTAGTTGATGAAGTCTGATTTTTGTATAATGAGAATTTGAATCTACAGACTTGGACTGAACAGGTAACTCTTCAAGTTTATTTTTTTTAACCTCATTCAAATCAAATATTACTGTTCTTTCAACACCCTCTCCTAGGGCTGACGTACTAAGTTCCCATGATTTTGAAAGCCAATTAGAAGCAGTTTTTAAGCCCATTCCAAACTCATTAAGCCCAGTTACATCTGAATGTGTATTTGCTACTTCTAACACTCGCACAATATTGACTTCATCAATTCCGGCAGCATTGTCATTAATTTCAATTAAATCGTTGTTTTTATCAATCCTAATTGAAACTGTAAATTGATAATTCTTATCAACTTCAGTTATCTGCTTCTTATTACTATAGTAAGATTGCCAAGCATTATCGACATATTCAGCAATAACATTCCAGATTTTGTTTTGAAAATTTTCAAACTGACCATAAAAATCAGGTTTGAATTTTATTGAAATTTTATCAATTTTCTTAGTCATGAATTAATAATTTTTGTGCTATTGCTTTAACTACGCAAACATTAACTGCATTACCAAACGCTCTAAAAGCCTTAGAATTTGTTGACGGCATTTCTTTCAAGTGATCCATACATTGAAGTTTTGCTGCCTCTCTGGTTGTCATATATCTACCTAACCACGGGAAAATTGGAATTTGTGTTGTTGTTAAGACAAGTGCGGGTGAAAAATTTGGCATTTTAACCCTAATACCTGAAGGCCTAAATTGTACGATTTTATCAGATATAATTAATTCTATATTATTTCCACAATTCCATTCAAATTTTTGATGGCTATTTTCGAAATCAATAATTTTTGGAATCCACTTATCTAACCATTTCTTGTTTTTAGAATAAAATTCTCTATTTGCCCTAATGTAGTACTTCTTCCAATGCGGAAATTCCTTTTGATTTATACCTTGGGAATAAGATGGCAAGCAATCTATAGTTTCATTTTGTGATGTTCCAGATATTTTAATTCCGAATCGGCCTCTATATTTAACTAACTCATTCCTTTTTAATAGTGCGGGTGCAATTCCTTCAAAAGGATAGTCTGCACCAAACTCCATAGCCCAGATTGGAAATCTTGGAACTTCTTCTGGTTTAATGTTGTTTAAAAATTCTTGCCAAACATCAAGATGTCTTTGAGTAATTGGTTTAATGCTATTGAATTCTTTTGGCTTTTTATCTATAATAGAATGAATAGAAAGTTCCCCTTTATAATTACCTTCTGGGAAAGAAAATCCAGATAATCCTCCTTTTGATTTTCTACGACAGACAATGTAAATTCGAGATCTATGTTGTGGGACTCCAAATGTATGTGGCGACATGACCTTGTCAGCTAATTCATATTTTTTTGATAACTCTTTAGAAATATAGTCCCAAGTATTCCCTTTATCATGTCCTTTTAAATTTGGAACATTTTCTAAAAAAATATATTCAGGTTTATGATAATTTGCGATTTCCATAATTTTATCAAAGAAATTACCATTTGTCTCATCATCTAACCCATTTTGTTTACCAGCCTTTGAAAATGGTTGACAAGGGAACCCGGCACATATAATGTCATGAGCTGGTATCTGTTTAACTGAGATACTATTTATATCACCATTACAATAAATTCCATGGTTTATTTTATATATTTCTCTGAGTTCAACATTTAATTCACTAGCAAAAACACACTTATGGCCCAAATCGCTAAGTGCATAATGAAATCCACCTAGACCAGCAAAAAGATCTATAAACTTCAACTTTCTCATTTGATTCTTCTTTATTATCGCCCTTTAGATATAATGCCTAAAATAGAATAACTCGAACAAGTTAATACGAAAAATTCTGCTATTCTATCATTATTATTATGAAATTCAATTAATCATTTGATTTATTTTATATATTACTTTTTTGAAAATGCCTTATCTAATTCCTCAAATAAATTAACTGCTTTTTCAAATTCGTTTTTAACACTTTCATATAAATTATTGGTAATTATTCTTAATGCATTGTTTTCTTCTTGATTCAATTTAGGATATTTAAATTCCCCTTCTTTAGTGTGCTTATTTATTTTATCCCTCCTAATTACATATTGATCTAATTGATTGTTGTTATTACATATCATATACAAATGTTCTTCCCAGGTTTTATAGGTATTATTTTCATCTTTTGCCCTTTTGTTGCAATTTGAACAAACTGGAACAATGTTTCCAGGATGGTGTAATCCAAATTCGTCTTTATTAAACATTATTAAATGTTCAATTTGTAATTTATTTTCTTTTTTGTCGCAATAAGCGCATCTGTTTTCAAATATCCTACATTTTATTGTTTCCCAAATCTTACTTCCTCTTGATGAGCTTGTATTAAATGTTGTACCTAAATAATTTCCACCAATTTTTGTTAGAAATGCTCTCACCGCTGTATTTGCAGCGTCAGACGCGGTATTGTATACTGCCATTTTTATTTTTTAAATTCTCTTGTACTAAAAAAATCTGAGACTGAAATATTAAGAGCCTTAATTAATCTCTCCAATATCTCCAATGATACATTTCTCCTCCCAGCTTCAACATCTGTAACATAGGTCCTATCCACCTCTGCCTTAAGTGCTAAAGCTTCTTGAGATAGCTCTAATTCCTTACGTAGTTGTCGAATACGTTGGCCGACTTTTAGCTTTATATCCATACCTGGAAGGTCCGGCTTTGTGGCTTTTAAGTCAACGGACTTTAAGGGTCATTTTTGTAGTTTTGATAAAAGACTAAAAATGGAGAATCTCAAACTTTCATACTTATACAGAGACGGTGGTAACTACAAAAACTACAATGAAGTAGTTTTTTCAAATAAAAAATGTTTGAGAGTAGATGAAATTATGAATCTCATTCAAAGGCTATTAATAGATGAGATATGGTTTTATGCTGATAAATGGGGATTACCAGACTTACACTTTAAAGAGCATAATTATGATTACAATATAGATGTTGATTGGCACGAATTCGAAAAAATTGAAGGCACTAACGAACCAATAACCGATATAAGGGACATTGAGGACTTTCTTAATATAATTAGTGGCTCATAAATAAAAACGTAACAAGAAACATATTCATTCCTTGAACATAAGAACATTGACTAGTTTTTACTTTTCCGAAGTTAGTTTCAAATCTGAAACTCCCCCACCCACACTCCATCCGCCACCCGCTCCCCCTTCTTATCCCTGAACGACATCCACGTATGTAACGCATACCCCCGCCCCTCTATCACGTTCATCAGTAACCGGGCATCCAGCAAACCCTGTCCGTCGCCGCGTAATCCGCCGTTGTCGTTATAGATCAGGTAATTGGTTTCGGGGCAATAGGCTACGAGGATGGCCTGGTCGGTGGCGGCGGCATTGCCAAGGCCGGTATTGTCGGTCCAGGTAAAACGGAGCTGCTTGTCTTCTGTAAAGGCTACGGCGGGATTGGCGGCTTTCTTGAGCTCGCCACGGGCAATCTCCACCTGGGTATAATCGAGATAGAGTTGGGGGTAACGGCCACCAATAGCCTGAGAGAGGAGACGGCTGAGGGCGGCGTTCTTGGCCGTCTTGCCATAACCGGACTGATAACTGATATTGACCAGCGGCCCCATGGCGTTGATAAAATTCATACCGATGGCGAATTTTTCCTGCCACTCCTTCTGCGCATCAGTAAGCGGCTTGCCGGAACGCGGGGCGGGGCGGGTTCGCATATAGGGAATGCCATTCCAGGTGGCACCTACTACCGGGCCTATTTTCCCGGAAAATTCATTGAGGATTCCTTTGTGACGGGCCATAAGAAGGGTTGAGGGTTTAAGGTTGAGGGTTTAGGGTTTAGGGTTTAGGGTTTGGGGAGGTGGTTAAATCTGTTTCAAAACAAATTTATGAGGTTCAAAACGGAATTTCCGGGGCCAGGTACAAAAAGGACACATTTTGCACATTAAAGTACATCCAGGTACAATCGTGTATAAAAAAGTACAAAAAGGGATATAGGTGAATACACTACACGCTAGTATTCAATAATTTACAAATACAATGTGTTTTTCACCCGTTCCCTTTTTCACTTCTCTTTCCATCGGGCTGGCTTCCTCTCTGCTTCCGGTCTTCTTTTACTCATAGTATAGATTTGAGCGAGAATCAAGCGATATTTCATAGACAATCCCCCAGTAATTTGCGCTCAAGTCTCGCTTGAGTCTCGCTTGAGTCCCGCTTGAGGTAGGAAGGAGAATGGGAACAGGATATAAGCTGGAGACTATTTGTTGGTGTTATCATCATCAAATCTCATCACCGTTGGTCCCCCCTCCGACATCCAGGTGGCAAATATCTCGGACGCTTTCCACTCCTGCCCGGCATAGAGGTTGGGGCGGGCAATCATGTATTCCAGAAAATCAATCACCTCCTGGCGGGTGCAGGTGAGCATGGTATTGAACAGCATCTTGCCGGCACGGGAACCGCTTTTGATGGGCATGTTCATGGTGGGTTCATTTTTTAAAAAGTAACCGGCAGTGAAACGGATGTCGGCCACCAGGGTGTCTATCAGTTGGTCTTCTGTGCTTTTTTCCCAAAAGGAGAAAACAGAATAGCGGTTGTACAAGGGGGTATCATACACATTTTTCAACCCGATATAATGGGCGGACAGACTCACGAAAAGGCCGGGGTACACATTTGTCTTATCCATCAGCAGGTAGATCAGATCGCCTTCCCGGGGCAACACCCCGCTCTTTTTGTAGTTAATAGCAAAATAATAGTAATCGCCCTTGATCAGCTGACACCGGCCCGTGCCGATGGTGGCGGTATCGGACTGCTTGTCGCGGTAAATCCCTTTTAATAAACCCACTTTCTTTTCGGGCAGGCTTACCCCATCCGGCAAATGCAGCTGCACGAGTTTTATACTGTCGTTCAGATCCACCATATAATCCGTAACCGGAAAGGCCCGGACCTGCCGGACTGTGTCCTGCTGCGCTGTACTGTGCAATACGATCAGCCAGCTCATAAAAAAGAATACCTGCTTCATAGTAAAAATTATGGGTCAATATAGAATCAAACCCATTGTTTTTTGTCCGGGCAGGAGGGTATTTTGGCGGCAGGTACGAACTGCTTCGGCATGTACCACAGGATAATTATCTGCTTTACTGAGCAGAATCATACGGCTTTTCCTCCCTAAAATTTGGCATCGCCTGCGGCCCCATTTTACCTTTAGTAAAATACATCAGTATGAAACGCCTTATACCCCGGCTGGCACTGCTGCTGGTTGCAGCATTTGCCCTTGTATACCTGATGAGCGCCTTCCGCCCCCATAGTGATACACCCGGCCCGGCCGCTATCGTAATCAAAACCCTGCAGATCGTCAATATCACCAGCAATTCCGCGGATTGTATTTTTTCCGTGGAGGACCCGCAACACCTGCCCAAAACACTGGGCGTCTGTATCGGTAAAGGCCCAAACCCCACTACCAGCAATACCCGCTTTGGCCTGGCAAAAGCCACACAGGGCCCTGTTAAATACCGCTCCACTATGACGGGTCTCTCCCCCTCCAGTACCTACCACGTAAGAGCCTATGCAATGGCGGGAAGTAATACGGTGTATGGGAATGATATTGTGTTTACGACAGCGAAATTGGTTAAGTAGAGTTGTGGGTTGTGAGTCCGGTCGAATCGTCATCTCACTTCTGAATTTGCTCTGAGTTTATCGAAGGGCAGCGAGGAATAAGAGACACGTAATATTTGTTCACTGGGATTTCGAGCGAAGCGAGAAATCTTACTTTTCTTTCCCCCCACCGCCTGTCATCGCGAGCGTAGCGAGTGACCTTGTATTTCCGCGCAGCGGCCAAATCACGTTACATAGATCATAGCCCAATACAAATTAGATATAACGACAGAGATTTCGATTGAAGAGAACCTTTCCGTTCAAATACAAGATTCCTCCCTCTGGTCGGAATCTGAGTACACGTTCCAATGAGGACCCCTGACCCCTCGCTTCACTCGGGGTGACAAGTCTACTAAAAAGCATTTCGTTACTCGCTGCGCCCGGGGCAGCTATCGTCATCTCGCTCCGAAGCGTAACCGTAGTTATAACGAAATGCTTCCCGCCCCCCTTTCCCTAGGAAAGGGGGGACAGGGGGGATAGGCCGCAGTCCGTTCAAATCGTCATCTCACACTTTTCATAAAATGACGACCCGACCGGACTCCGGACTCCCGACTCCCGACTCCTAACTCCCGACTCCTAACTGATTTCCCTACCTTTAACCCCATGGAAGAATATCAATCCGCTCCACAGGAGGAGCAACACCTGTTTGATAATTTCGAACAAACCACAATGACACAGGCCGGATCGGGGAAACGACTGGCCAACTATATTATCGACCTCGTGACCTTCTATGTATTCATGTACTTCTTCAGCTATGTGATCGTGGAAGTGAGCCTGGACCTGGCCATCATTATGTATAATGATCGTGAGAACGGCGGTAACCCGATACTGGGACAACTGATCACCCTCGTGTTTTACGGATTATATATGGGACTGATGGAAACCCTGTTCCGCGGCCGTACCCTCGGTAAACTGATTACCGGTACCATAGCCGTGAATGAAGATGGTTCGCGTATCAGCGGCGGTACTGCCCTGCTCCGCGGTCTCAGCCGTGCTGTTCCCTTTAATGCCCTGAGCGCATTGGGTACTCCCTGCTACCCCTGGCATGATAAATGGAACAAAACCTATGTAGTGGAATACGCTGATTTTTCGGCTAATAAATAAACAGCCGCTTTTACCACAATTTCCAATCCGCCAGCACCGTCTCATTCCGCGACGTGGGCTTTTGCAAACCATTGGTGAGCTGCTCTACCCGGGCACCGACAATTGTTTTGAGTTCACTGATGCGTAGTGAAGGATATTTCCGCATGGCTTCCAGAATGCAATACGTAAATACGCCGTTCTTCAGGTCATTCCGCTCCAGTGCAAACTGGGTGCCCGCGGCAGCGGAAATGATGGTGGCCCCGGTGCTTCGGCCTACATTGACAAAGAGATTCTGCATCAGCTCAAAACTGTTTTTTAACCCGAGATGCTTTTCATCTTTCTTATACGCTACCGGTGTAAAGCCTTTTACCAGTGAATCCGGACTGCCCGCAATGGTAACCAGTTCCTCTTTGTCTACTTCCCCGCTGTGACAGGCATCTATCAGCATCAGTTTGCGCCGGGCCGGGATACTGTCGAGCAGATCTTCCAGTTCATCATAGCCCAATCCGTTCTCTTCGGGCTTCTCAAAATTCACGGCCCAGGTGGAGAGATAATAATCAAAGTCCTTACTCAGCATACCATGACCGGAATACGCCACCACCACTTTATCATTCTCACCGGTCTGTTGCAGTTTTTGTTTTAAGGCCTTTATATTGCTTACCGTTACCTGCTCATTGAACAGCGTATCAATACTAATATCGGCTTTATATTTCTCCTTTAACTTCCGCGAGAGATCCCGGATATCCTTACTGCTGTAACGCAGGTTATACCGGCTGTCGGCAAACCGGTCAATGCCGATGCCGATGAAATGAAGTCTGGAAGTGACGGGTTGGGCCGGACTGTATTGCACCACCAGCGGGGTTTTATAACTCTCCGTACCATTGATATCAATTACCGAAGTCTCAATAAAATTTTCACTGCCGGATAGTTTTACCTCAATTGTTGTATCCAGGCTGTTCTTTCCCGCGGCTTTGATACTGATGCCCCGTTGCCCATACAGCGGCACACTGTTGATCCATACATTGAATCGGTCAAGTGCAAAATCATTACCCGTGCCTTTGATCCGCAGCGATAAACGGGGCTGGGTTTGTACAAAGGAGATTTTATCGCGTTGATCAAAATCGGCTGCCGGACGGCTGAATCCATCGCGGAAAGAAGCGGTATCAATATTGAGTTTCTTTATGCGTTTATAATAAGCCTGCCGGTACGACCGGATCATCAGGGTATCATCACTGCCCAGGGCTTCGAGTACTTTATCGGGACGGTTATAGCGGATATCAAACTGCCCGGCCGGGAATACCTCATTGCCGCGGCGGAATGCAATGCGGCTGACCCCGTTTTTGGAAGCGGCATAATACTGTTCCGGGGTTACCGCTACATAATCGGTACTGTCGAGTCCGATCAATGTGGCTTTTGTCTGCCGCGTTACCGCATCGCGGATAATAATTTTCCCGTCAATCCCCGCACTGATCAGCCGTTGCTGATCGGGTGTAAAGGAAACAAACTTGGGCGTATAATCATGCTGGTACATATAAGCCGGCTCTTCCTCATCCGCCAATGTAGCGTACTCCCACATTTTTACCGTTCTGTCATTCGAGCTGGTGATAATGTATTTGCCATCGGGCGACCAGCCAATGGACTGCACCGGGTAATCATGCGCGCCTTTCCAATGGAGTAATTTACCGGTGGCCAGATCCCATACAATGATCAACGTACCATGCGTAATGGGATCGGGAAATCGACAGGCGGCAGCCAGCAGTTTATTATCAGGACTGAATTTTAAGCGGTATATCCAGGCATTGGGACGTACGATCCCATCCTCATTATAAGACATAGCTCTTTCCTCTTCATCCGCTGAATTATTTTTTCTACGACTGCTGCTGTCGGGATCCACATAATTGAAATTACGGAGCATACGACCGGTGGCCAGATCCCAGAGATAAATATCGGGACCAATATCGCCGGTAGCCATCCATTTTCCATTGGCACTGAAATCAATGGTACATACGTAAGATGAATCGGGATAATCAGCAAAAACGACAGGCTTTTTTTCTTCCGGACGCATCGTGTACAGTTTATGATCTGCCAGCTGCTGATAGAACAGCATACCCTCCCGGTCATTATACAGCATATCCCCTATATGGTTAATGTTCTTTTTCGAAAGGGTTTCCTTTGCCAGGTCATATATCAGCAGACTGGAATCTGTGGCATTAAAAACCTTCGATCCTTTGTTGTCTATATTCAATCGCCGGCTAAGATCTATCCGCGGTTGCAGGGTATACAATGAACGTATGCCGATACCATGTACCGTTTCCCAGGCGCTGACCCGGTTCGGATATTTTCCGTCATCCTCATTTCTTTTTACCGGTGTGGTTATAATAATCTTCCGGTACAGACTGTCAAACACCAGTTCATCCACCGGGTTAATCCTGCTGGGCAGGTCTTTTACCAGGTTGCCTGTTTTGATATCCCAGGCACGTATGCTGTGATCATAACTGCTGGAAACAAGATGCCGGTTGTCGCTACTGAAGGCAAGGCTGTTGACCCATTTGCTATGTCCGGGCAGTTCCCGGATAAGCTTATGGTCTTTTACCTGGTAGATCCGGATTTGCTTCATCAGGTTGCCGATGGCGATATACTGACCATCTTTACTGATGCTGATACACTTTGACAATCCCCTCTTATCCGGGTAAAAACGCAGCTGCTTTCCGGTGGCAATGTCCCAGTAGCGTACACCCGCTTTGTCGTCGGTGTCATCATCCAGGCTGATGATTTGTTTATTGTCCCGGGTAATACAGATATCATTAAAATCAAATTCCCCTTTTATCTGCCGCAGTTCCGCCCCGGTGGCTGCATCCCAGATACGGATAGTTTTATCCTTTGAGCAGGTTACCAGCCATTTTTCATCAGAGGAAACGGCAATCCCTGTGATTACAGATGTATGTCCTGAAAACCGGACGGCTGTTTTGGGTAATTCAATAGTGGGTACCTCCGCTTCTTCACCGGCTTCCGGTTGCAGTGATTCAACAGCTTCCCAGCGCAACAGAGTATTGTCTTCCATATCGGCAAAACAATATTTTCCCGTAGGAGAAAAAACCGCCATGCCTTTCTCCGCTTCCCGTTCAGGATCATTTTCCGTAGCACCATAAAAGCGGGAAATTATTCTACCGGTCGCCACATCCCGGAATACAAGAGTATTAGCTCCTGTTGTTAACAGATACTTACTGTCCGGACTAAAGGATACATATTTGGCATAGGTGCTGTAATCATAAAAAGTGGATATTTCCAGTCCGAGTTTGGCATCCCAGATTTTCACTGCCCCGTCACTGCAGGCACTGGCAAAATACTTTCCGTCCGCACTCCAGTCCACCCGTACCACATCCCCGTTATGCCCGAGTTGAATAACCAGTTCGGTGGGTTGCTGGGCCGCCAGCCGGAATACCTGTAATAGAAAAAGGACTGTGATTAGCTTTTTCATTCCAGAAAATTAGCCGAATCTGTTCATTGTTCCAATACCCGGAAGACGGTAGAAGGGGTCGTCCCCCTATCTCACTATCACCTCATCAATAAAAATATGACTCGGGCTGCCTGCACTTTCATGCCATGCCGGTAAGGGGCCACCGGTGAGGGCGGTGAAACGGAGATAACGGGCGGTGATATTTACTGCCGCTCCCAGTTCCTGATCCACGGGGCCTTTTACATCGGTACCCTTCCTGTTTTTTATAGTGGTTAAAGGCAGATAGGTAGTACCATCCACACTGTATTCCACATTTAGTTCTTTGGGGAAAACAATCCAGGGGCTTACTTCCTGCAATACATGCACACCCACATATTTCACGGGGCGGATACTTTGCAGGTCAATCACCGCTTTAAAATCCTGCGCATAATAACTCTGCCAGTCACCGGTCTTCCAGTTCTCATTGCCCATAATGCCATCAATCAATGCATCCTTACCACCGGCGGTATACATCGGGTGCACCTGGCTTTTAATATCAATACTGATATTAGAAGGAACTTTGTAGAACACCCGGTAAACACGCGGACTGCTGATGCCATTCTTAACCGCCCAGGCATAAACCGTATCCGTCTGACTCAGTGTAAATGGTTTTTTATACTGCGGAAAACTATGGACCTGCGGCATGGTCTTCCTGATCTCATAATAAATTTTCGCAGCCGGATCAATATGTGCCAGTTTTACCTGGGCCGTGGTTTTAAACTTATAGCTGTCCATATCAAAATACGGAACGGCTACAAAGTTTTTATCTTCTATACGACTATGCGGCATGGTCTGTTCCGCTGTGCCTCTTTTCAGGGCCGGTTTATCAGACATGGTAAACAGGATCTCTGCCCCTTCAGCAAGATCGCTGTGGCGGAAAAAGCTGGCGGGGTAGTCTTTCCCATTGAGCTGCATACTTTCCACATAAAAATTTCCGGGTTTGTGGTTTTTAGCTTTGAGATAAATATGTTTCCCGTTTTCGAGGCTGATATCAATTTTATCAAATAAGGGTGTCCCGATCGCATACGTATCACTGCCAGGTGTAACCGGATAAAAGCCCATAGCACTCAGTACCAGCCAGGCACTCATTTGTCCGCAGTCTTCGTTGCCGATCAGTCCGTCCGGGTTATTGGGATAAAATTCCGTACAGATCCGGTGTACAATCTCCTGGGTGCGCCAGGGCTGACCGGCATAGTTAAACAGATACGCCATGTGATGACTCGGTTCATTGCCATGCGCATACTGACCAATCAGTCCGGTTACATCCGACTGATCGCGGCCACTGAGTTTGCGTTCCGTGGTAAAGAGTTCATTTAATTTCTGTGCAAAGCCGGCCTGTCCGCCGTACAGTTTTTTCAATCCGTCAATATCCTGCTGCGCGGTAAAGGAATAATGCCAGCTGTTGCCTTCGGTAAAAAAGTTATTGACTTCCGTGGCATCATAGGGCGAATACCAGAAGCCCTGTACTTTGCCACGTATATGTTTAACCCGCGGATCAAAGAGGTTGCGGTAATTCAAGGCCCGTTGACTGTATCGTTTATACACGGCTTCATTACCGGTCATGCGGGCAAATTCAGCAATACACCAGTCGTCATATGCATATTCCACCGTCTTGGATGTACTCTCGTGATCATCTTCATTGCTCACATAGCCCTGCTTCATGTAAGCCGGCAATCCAAAACGATTACTCTCCGCATAGTCCGTCATGGCTTTTAAGGCAAGTGCTTTATCAAAACCCTGTATGCCTTTTTTCCACGCATCGGTAATAACAGGTACAGCATGATACCCGATCATGCAATAGGTTTCATTGCCGCTGAGTTCCCATACAGGCAACATGCCCCCGGCTTTATACTGGGCTAAAAAAGTATTGATCCAGTCATTGGTCCGTTGCTTATTGAGTAAGGTATGCAAAGGATGCAGCGCGCGGTGTGTATCCCAGAGGGAAAACACACTGTAATTGGTAAAGCCGTCGGCCTTGTAAACTTTCAGATCCGTGCCGCGGTATTCACCGTTTATATCGGTGTATACATTCGGGGCCAGCATTGTATGATACAAGGCGGTATAAAAAGCCACCTGCTGATCCCGGGTACCGCCTTTTACGGCAATACGCCCCAGTTCTTTATTCCAGGCGGCATCGGCCTCGCTTTTTACTTTTTCAAAATCCCAGTGCGGGATTTCGGTTTCCAGGTTCAGTTGTGCATTCTCCATGCTCACACCGGAGATGCCGATACGGAGTTTCACCTGCTTATTCCCCTTCAACGCAAACCGGAAATAGCTTTTAATATTCTTACCCCCCGCGCTGTTGATATTTTTTTGCAGTTCATCATTTACGCCTACGCCGTAGGATTGTATGGGCTGATCAAATTGCAGGTAAAAATAGATCACCTGGTCTCTGGCCCAGGAGCGGCTTCTGCGCATGCCCTTTACCGTTGTTTCGTTGAGTATTTCCAGGGAGGCGTCCAGTACTTCATCGCGGTGTTGCAGGTCCAGCAGAATACTACCCTCCGTAGCCGCCGCATCAAAAGTATACTGGTGCATACCGGAGCGGATGCTGGTGCTGAGTTGTGCCTGTATATTATGTTTATCGAGTTTTACCGCATAATAGCCCGGGGATGCTTTTTCATTTTTATGTGAAAATGAAGAAGCATAGTCTTTGTTTTTCCATTTTACTTCACCCGTAAAAGGCATCACGAGTATATCACAGTAATCGGCTATGCCGGTACCACTCAGGTGCGTATGCGAAAATCCATACATCATGCTGTCTGAATAATGATAGCCCCCGCAGCCATCCCATCCTTCCAGCCGGGTATCCGGACTCAGCTGCATCATTCCGAAGGGCATACTGGCCCCGGGATATGTATGGCCATGCCCTCCCGTACCGATAAAGGGATTGACAAGGGTCGTAAACTGAGCAAATAACATGCTGTGAATGAATACCAGGAGCAATGAGAACCGTAACCGTTTCATATATGGGGGTTTGCTGCTGCGAAGTAACGACTAAAGTACGAAGTACGAAGTATGCCGCTGCATTTGGCTTCGAAGTACTCACATCTCACATCCCACAACCCCACATCTCACTCCTGTGGAAAACCTAACAATTACTTCATTTGCTTATATTAAAAAATAATCACATCTTGTCCGGACTAATCTTATTAACCAAAACCATTACCATGAGAAAATGCTTCTCTTACCTGCTGCTGGCAGGGGCAGGGCTATTATTTGTCTTTACCTCATCCGCACAGGTGATTATCAGTTCCACCTCTACTGTGTACACACAGAATTTCAACACACTAAAAGCTACGGCCGGTACTTCCACCACATTACCAACCGGATGGAAACTGCTTGAAACCGGTACTGGGGCCAATACGAGCTACGCCTCTGATGCAGGCGGCACGGCTACCGGTAATACGTACAGTTATGGAACTGGTACCGCTACCGAAAGAGCATTTGGTGCACTCCGATCCGGTTCTGTTGCCCCCACCCTGGGTGTGCAGGTACGTAACAGTACCGGCAGCACCATTACATCCATCACGGTAACCTATACCGGTGAACAATGGAGATGCGGGGCTACCGGGCGGGTTGATCAGCTGGATTTTCAATACAGCAGCAGTGCTACTTCATTATCTACCGGTACATGGACAGATATCAATACGCTTGATTTCGCCTCTCCCAGTACCACCACTACCGGAGCCAAAGACGGAAATGCGGCTGCCAACAGGGCTGTAAAAACGGCGGTGATCACCGGACTGAGTATTGCCAATAACGGGACTTTCTGGCTTCGATGGTCTGATCTCGATGCATCGGGTGCCGACGACGGTCTTGCGGTTGATGATTTCTCATTACAATTAAACGGCAGTGATGTTACAGCTCCCACAGCCACGACTTTCAGTCCGTCCAATAATGCAGTAAACCAGGCCCTCAGTGGTAACCTCGTAATCACATTCAGTGAAACCATTGCAAAAGGAACTACGGGAAATATCACCGTGAAAAGAACAAGCGATAATGTGGCCATACAGACTACTGCGGTTACAGCTGCTGCAGTTACTACCAGCGGATCCACCGCCACCATTCCTTACAGCGGTTTAGCCTACAGCACGGGTTACTATGTGAACATTGATGCGGGTGCCTTTAAAGATGCGGCGGGAAATAATTTCGCCGGTATAACAGCTACCACTACCTGGGGCTTTACAACAGTAGCGGCTCCGTCTGCTACAGTATCTGTAAATCCGGTATCGTTAAGTTTTGGTACCGTTACGGCCGGTTCAGCTTCTGTGGCGCAGACATTCACTTTCACCAGCAGTAATCTGAGCAGCGGACTTACCCTGACGGCTCCTGCTTCTTTTGAATTATCAAAAAACAACAGCACGTTTACAGCGGCAGTAACCTATACACTGGCAGAGGCACAGGCGGGTCAGACCGTGTATGCACGCTTTGTACCGGCTGCAGCCAACACCAGCTATAGCGGCAGTGTGAATTTCAGCAGTACAGGTTTAAATACAAACCCCCTCGCCCTCAGTGGTAACAGTAATGTGAGCACGGGCGCTCTCAATCATTATTTCGGCAACCTGCACTCGCACAGCAGTTACTCCGATGGTAATGCGGATAACACTACCAAAATACCGTCAGATGATTATACCTATGCCAAGACGTCTTTATGCATGGACTTCCTCGGTATCAGTGAACATAACCACGCCACGGCGGGTATGAGTATCTCCAACTGGCAACCGGGACGGGCACAGGCCGCGGCGGCCACCACTTCCACTTTTGTAGGTATGTATGGTATGGAGTGGGGCACCATCAGTGCCGGTGGTCACGTAATCATTTATGGTGTGGATTCCCTGATCGGATGGGAGGCCGGCAACTATGATATTTTTGTAGACAAGTTCACTTACCAGGGTACCAATGGTTTGTTTGACCGGATCAACCGTCATGGTAATAATGCCATTGCTTACCTGGCGCATCCCAATACCGGTGACTATAACGGACTGGTCAGTACTTATAATGCGGCTTCTGATGAAGCAGTGGTTGGTTCTGCGGTGGAAAGTGGTCCTGCCTTCTCTACTAACACCTCGTATACGGATCCGGCTACTTCCATGTCCTACCTCACCTACTACCGCAATATGCTCGCAAGAGGTTATCATGTTGGTCCCACCATTGACCATGATAACCACAATATGACCTTTGGTCATACCGCCAAATCAAGATTAGTGGTGATGTCACCCTCACTGAGTGAAAGCACCCTGCTGGATGGAATGCGTAAAATGCGTTTCTATGCATCGCAGGATTGCAGTGCCAAGATCAGTTTCACCGCCAATACGGAGTCAATCGGCAGTATCCTTACCCGCAGCGGTGCGCCTGTACTGGAATTAAGCACTACGGCATCCACATCGGCCATTACCTCTGTTACCATTATGTACGGTGTACCCGGAAGTGGCACAGCCGCCACCGCGCTGACCAGCTTTACATCCGGCAGCTTTACGTATACGGATAATGCACTGGCTAATGGCGCCCAGCGGTATTATTACCTCGACATCACCGAAGCCGATGGTTCACGTATTGTAACCGCCCCCATCTGGTATACCCGCAATGATGCGGCCCGTATGAGTCCCACTCCGGTTACTTCCTTCTTCACCATGAATGAAACAGAGAAAGTAATTCTGAAATGGACAACGGAGAATGAAGAAATGGCCCAGCAGTTTGAAGTGCTTCGTTCGGTGGATGGCGGCAAAAGCTTTGTCTCCCTGGGCACTGTATACGGAAAAGGCTTTGCTTTCAATACCAACACCTATATGCTGAACGATCTGCAGCCTTATGAAGGCATTGCTACTTACCGCCTGGTACAACGCAACCAGAACGGTGATATCCGTTTCACGGATATGAAAGTGGTGGACCGCAGCAAAGCACCGGTTACCTATTTCACTGCTTACCCCAACCCCGTTTCTGACCAGTTACAGGTACGGGTAACGGCTATGCGCAGTGGAAAAGCCCTGGCAGAAGTCTTTGATATGAATGGCCGTCGTATGATGAGCCAGTCATTCAACGCCAATGCAGGCACCCAAACCCTCAGTATGAACCTGGGCAAACTGGGTAACGGCACATACCTCTTAAAAGTAACCGTGGATGGCAAGACCGGAACACAGCTGATTAATAAGTTTTAATTGATTTTCACCTCACAAAGCCCTGTCTGAAAAGACGGGGCTTTTTTTTGATCAAGATGAGTCGGGAGTCAGGAGTCGGGAGGACGTTCGAATTGTCATTTCGCTTCGGAGAAAGCTAGTTAGTAGTCGGCAGTTAGTAGTTAGTAGTTAGTAGTTAGTAGTCCGTTCGAATCGAAAATTCTCATCAAAGTGTAACCGTAGCATATACGAAATGACTCTCGCCTCTCTTTCCTTTGGAAAGGGGGGTCAGGGGGGATAGGCCGTAGTCCGTTCGAATCATCATTTCCCCTCCGTAGCGGGCTGTTTTGTCACCCCGGAGTTTATCGAAGGGAGGGATTAACGACACGAAATACTAGTTCACTGGCATTTCGAGCGAAGCGAGAAATCTTATCTCTTTACCCCCCACCTGCGCTGTCATCCCGACGAAGGAGGGACCTTGTATTTTCTCTCCCCCCCACCTGCGCTGTCATCGCGAGCGTAGCGAGTGATCTTGTATTTTCTCTCTTCCCCCACCCCTGTCATCGCGAGCGTAGCGAGTGACCTTGTACTTCCGCGCAGCGGCCAACTGTGTTCAACCCCGTTGGGGTTGGAGGAGACATTGGTGTCATCTTACCCCGGGCTTCTCCCGGGCTATTGATCGTTTAAGCCCGTTGGGCTATACTGCCCGTTCAAATCGCCATTTCAATCCATAGTTAAAAAGACGATTCGACCGGACTACTAACTCCAGACTACTAACTCCCGACTAGCTCACCCGGGGCTATTGATCGTTTAAGCCCTTCGGGCTATGCAGTACGACCGAATCTCAATTTCACTCCAATGTGTAACCGTAGTAATAACGAAATGCTTCTCGCCGACTCCCCATTCCCCATTCTCCATTCACCTAACCACCACCTCCACCATCGGCGCCAGCCGCACAGCCCACTTTCTGTACTCCGCCCCGCTGGGATGCAGCCGATCCGCAGCCAGTAAACTGAGATCATTCCGTGCTTCGCGGGTGGAAGGAGTGATATCGAGGTATTTGCATTGATATAGATCGGTGACCTGCCGGTTGATGGCATTAAACCAATCCAGTTCCTGCCGGATACGGGCCGTATCACTGCTGGCTGCAAAAGGCGTTACACTGTAATCCGGGATGGATAAAACAAAAACATTGGCTTTTCTGCCACCGGCAAGCAGGATGGACTTTTCCAGCAGGCCCGTAAAGCGCTGCCGGTACCCGGTGGTATCATGGGTCTGGTACTGATCATTCACGCCAATTAATAAACTCACCACATCATAAGTGCCTGGGTTCTGCGATTCCACCTGGCTGATCAGGGTCTGGGTGGTCCAGCCGGTAGTGGCAATATAAAAGGGTACACTGCAATTAATACCCGCGAGGCGCAACAGGTTTACGGTTTGCGTCGGGAATCGTTCTGCCGCATCCACTCCCTGTCCGATTGTATAAGAATCACCAAGGGCCAGCCATGTTTTCACCGGTCCGGACAAAACAGGAGGCGGGTCAGGAACCGGTACCTTTTCCGGCTTGTTGCAGGCAAGGAGAACGGTAAAAACGAGCAGGAATAGGGACTGCGACATATATTAATTTACGTAGAAATACAGAAAAAGTTCATCATCCCGGCAGATAACACAGGTCATATCCCTTTTTTTCAGCGTTTTTTATCTTTACACAAAGATTATCGCCTATGCAGATTGTTGTTCTTGGTGCCGGAATGGTTGGACGGGCTATTGCCCTGGACCTGGCCAAAAATTTTAAAGTGACCAGTCTTGACTTCAATCCGGCCAATCTGCAGGAATTGCATAAACGTAACCCGGCCATTGAAACGAGGGCAGTCAACCTTACGGATTATAGTCAGTATCCGGTATGGCTGAAAGCCGCTGACCTGGTGGTGATGGCGGTACCGGGGTTTTTTGGCTATAAGACACTGGAGGCGGTGATCCGGGCCGGTAAAAATGTGGCCGATATCTCTTTCTTCCCTGAAAATGCACTGGATCTCGATGCACTGGCCAAAGAAATGGGCGTGACCGTGATTGCCGACTGCGGTGTGGCACCGGGTATGAGCAATCTGATCCTCGGTCATCACAATGCGGAAATGAAAATCACCGCTTTCGAATGTTATGTTGGCGGCTTACCCAAGGAAAGAAAACCACCCTTTGAATATAAAGCTCCTTTCTCTCCGGTGGATGTAATACAGGAATATATCCGCCCCGCCCGTCTGATGGAAAAAGGAAAGATTGTGACCAAACCGGCATTAAGCGAACGGGAACTGATGGACTTTAAAGGAATCGGTACCCTGGAAGCCTTTAATACGGATGGTCTCCGTTCACTGGTGTATACTATGCCGCATATCCCTGATATGAAGGAAAAGACCCTGCGTTATCCGGGGCATATTGACCTCATCATTGCACTTCAGCAAGCCGGCTTTTTTGATACCACCCCGATCCGGTTTAACCAGACGGAGATATCCCCCCTTGAATTTACCTCCCGTCTCTTATTAAAAGAATGGAAACTGGAACCCGATGAAGAAGAGTTTACGATTATGAAAGTAATTGTAAAGGGAAAAGATAAAACCATCACCTGGGATTTATATGATCAGTACGACCCGGTAACCAGGACCTCCTCCATGGCCCGCACCACCGGCTATGCCTGTGCTGCTACGGCAAGACTGATTACAGATGGATTATTTAAAGAGAAAGGCGTATTTCCCCCGGAACTGGTAGGCGATAAAAAGGAATGCTTTGATTTTGTAATGAACTACCTGAAGCAACGCGGGGTGAAATGGGTACTTACTGAAAGTTGAGCATTGAAAATGTTCAATACTCAACGCTCAATTTTCAATGTTCAATAGAGAAGGCATCACCATCCCTTAAAAACGGCAGCTTCTCCCTCACCGCATTCAGTTGTGTTTTATCCAGCGTGATGGTATGAATGTCTTCTACATCCTTCTTTGTATATAACAACTCGCCCAGCGGATCAATCACCATACTGTCGCCACTGTGAAAGATCGCATTCCCGTCATTCCCCACCCGGTTTACTCCTATTACATACGACTGATTCTCGATAGCCCGGGCAACCAGTAATGTTTTCCAGGCATGACTGCGTCGTTCGGGCCAGTTGGCCACATAAATAAGCACATCATACTCAATATTGTCATCCTGAGCGCCTTTCGAAGCGTCAGCGGAGAAAGGCGCGAAGGACCTGTTCCTCGCCCATACCGGAAACCTCAGATCATAACATACCTGCAAATTGATCTTCCACCCTTTTACCGAAGCAATCAATCGTTTATTTCCTGCTGTATAATGCTGATCCTCCCCGGCAAAAGCAAAGAGGTGACGTTTATCATAATACCCGAATTGCCCGTTGGGAAGCATCCACACAAGCCGGTTGGTATACGTTGCGTTACCCGTATCACAGGCGAAACTCCCCAGCAGCACCACCCGTTTCTCCATGGCCACCCGTTTCATCCAGGCCACTGTTTCCCCCTCCATTGTCTCCGCCAGTTTCTCCGGCTGCATGGTAAACCCGGTGTTGAACATTTCGGGCAGCACCACGATCTCGGTCTTCTCCAGAATGCCCATAATCTTCTCCTCCAGCATGCGGAGGTTGGCGGGTTTGTCTTCCCAGTGGAGATTGGTTTGTATGGTGGTGAGGGTGAGTGTGGACATGGGTATTCTTTCTGCCGGTAAAAATAGTTTTTTAATCCGGGCAGTATACATAAAAAAAGCAGCGACCCCCAACCCGGGCCGCTGCCAACCATTAACCATTGCGCTTAACCTAAGCTATTTGAAAATATTATAACGGAGCAGTACCTCATGGGCATTGGCTCCTTTATCAAATACATTGATTGGTGTTTTATAAATATCAAACGAATAACCCATGGTGAACTTCTTATTGATGTTTACACCGGCGGAGAGTATAAAACTCTGTTTGGCGCGCAGTGCAAGTCCCCACCAGAAAAGCTCGCTGTGCTCCACCCGGAAGCCACCCTGAAATTCCAGCGGGGCATTGGGCAGGTAGATAAACAGGAAATTGGGGGTGATGCTGGTTTGCGGATCCACATTCCATTTATAGGAGCCATGGAAATAATAGTGACGGTACAAACGGGCTTCTTCCCCACTGCCGAGTACGGCTGTATTAAAACCGAGTTTGGATTGTACCAGTTGCGCTACGGACACACCCACCTGCAATTTCTTACCGGTATAGCTGGCGCCGAATCCCGCATCAAACTTGAAGCGGTTATCAGCGGTACCCAGGGCAGGATCGGATCCAAGCGTGGCACTGAGTTTTGCCCGGTCAATGGCATACTGCAGACCACGGGCTTCAATACCCAGGCTGAACTTTGCGCCATTGGCCATCGGAATATGCTTGGCAAACTGCAGCGCAATACCGGTTCGGGAAGTAGGGCCGGTTTTGTCGCTGTAAATATATCCACCGAGACCGATCTTTTGTTCCGGTAATTCAAAATTTCCGAATACGGTACCGGTACGCGGACTGCCACTGATTCCGCTCCACTGACTGCGGTAAGTGGCACCCACCATGCCTTTCATATACACACCGGCGGTGGAAGGATTGTGAAGCACTCCCTGCAGGTCATACATGGAGGAAGACTGGAGCTGCTGCGCCTGCGTGGTAACTACGGCACCAATCAGCAGCAGGGTTATTATATAATGTTTCATGTTGTGTCGTTTTGGTTTGATTAACGTAAGATGGTTACATCGCCTTTAAGCGTAACAGAAGAGCCATTGATCAGGCGGTAGGTAATCACATAATAATAGGTACCATCAGCCACCGGTTTACCTTTATAGGTGCCATCCCATTTATTCTGATAATTATCATCCTTGAACACGATATTACCGTACCGGTTAAATACAGTGGCATATACCTGTTTGGTACAGCTGCCGCCGTTATTTGTAACCACCCAGGTATCATTCTGACCGTCAGCATTTGGCGTAAATGCATCCATTACCTTCAGGCAATAAGGCAGCACGGTTACCACCATGTTATCAGTGGCTGTACAACTGGTATTGTCACGTACAGTCAGTGTATACGTTGTAGTGACCAGCGGCCTTGCTGTGGGGATATAACTGTTTGCTCCGGTCAGTGCAGTAGCGGGTGTCCAGGCAATCAATTGTGTACCCACCGGACCTGAGCCCTGAAGTGTGGTCTGATCGCCTTCAACGATCGTTTTATCCGGTCCGGCGCTGATTACGGGGTTTGGTTTAATGCGGATATTCATATTGGCCGTACGAACACAACCATTCAGGGTGGCTGTAACAGTATAGAGCTGACCTGTAAGCGCCGTCAGCACCGGGTTGGCTATTGATACATTATTCAGCCCCTCCGTACGGGGGAACCAGGAATAAGTGGCACCGGTACCATTGGTGGAAGCCTGGACATTAAATACGGAACCATAACAAACCAGCGTGTCAACCGGGTTTGTTGTTACTACCAGATTGTCGGTAAATCCAACATTGACGGTTTTGGTCAGTGATCCGCAAAACGCATCTGTAATAGTGATTGTTTTAGGGCCCTGTGTGAGACCACTAAACACATTGCTGGTCTGGAAGGCTCCACCATTGATACTGTATTTATATGGAGGAAGACCACCAGAGGCAGTAACGGTAATGCTGCCGGCAGTAAGATTTGTACAGTTGGCATTTACAACGACTTCTGAACTGTTTACATTTACATCCAGTGTATCGCCGAATTCCATAATGTTGGCAGAACCTGGTGTTACTGCAAACAGTTTATGATTCTGGAACGGAATACCAGCGGGTACTTTTTTCGGCGCAAATCCCAGTGCGGAATAACCTGAGCTGGGTGAATAGTGCTGTGTCCAGCTGGTACCTCCGTTGGTAGTTTTGAAAATAGCCCCATTGCCCATGGCAATATAACCGTTGTTGGCATCATGGAAAGCCAAACCAAATACGTTGCTGCCATCCTGGAGTACAAATATCTGGCTTCCGATTTCAGTCCAGGTATTACCACCATCCGTGGTTTTAAATACCACTTTGCGCGGGAACCCATTTCCAACTACAATAACCGTATTATCATCCAGCGCCTGCATATCATTATACGTTATTTGCGGTGTTACACCTGGTGTGGGCAGGGGCAGCTTAAACCAGGTGGTACCACCATCTGTAGTTTTCCATATAGTATCACGTGTACCGCATGTATAACCGATATTCCGGCTGGGGAATTCAATCTCTGTAAATGTCTGGGCATTGGTACCGGCGGTAAACGGAGCATATTCGGTCCAGTTCAGTCCACCATTAATGGTTCTGAAAATACCTGGTTTGCGCAGTGCCGTAGCAATGCTGAAGGAACCGGATCCGCAAGCCCAGGCAGTATCATTGCCCACAGCGGCCACATCTCCCATCCGGTAATTAAAATTGGTATAGACAGGATCCAGCGTGATAGCCTGGTCGGTTGATTTATAGATGATACCATTGCTGACAGCAAAATACAGGTTGCTGGTATTGGGATACGCCAGTCCGCCAATCGTATAGTTGGAAGCGATAAAATCAAGACGCGCCCGGTCTGTCCAGCTTTTACCAGCATCGGCGGTTACGGTAATAAAACCCGATCCGGTAGCAATGCCGTTATTACAATCTGCAAATTCAATGCGCTCATACGAAGCACTCACCGGTACGGTTTTAAAGGTACTGGCCCAGGTGCCACCCGGTATAGAATCCGCCATTACACCACTATTACCCATGGTAAGGAATTTTCCATTGGGGGCAATATCCAGTGCAATGGTAGTAAGGTTGGAATAGTTCTGCCCGGCAGGCAGGTTGCGCTGCTCCACCCAGGTACGACCGGTATCAACAGAAGTATATACCCGGTTCTGCGGATTAAATACGCTGGAACCAACGGGAAGGTACAGGGTACCATTGGGGGCTTTCACCAAATTAAAAGCCTGTGAAAACAAGTTAGTATTCGGATTAGGTATGGGCGGTTGTGCATTGGGCCCCTGTGTGGGCGGGAAAGGGTAACTAGTGATCTGGTAACGGCCTTGTTCTTTCAGCCCGTTAATCATATTCGTGGTGCTGTCGTTTACCCCGGTGTAAACACGTACTGCGATATTATTGTTTGATGATACAATCAGAATCATGGAGTCATTCACCATATGCAGAGCTTTGTACGTCTGGATGGCCGGTGTCACCTGTGCGGCATTATACTGAGTATTACATAAAACGGTGTTCGTATTGATTCCTGAAAAACCAAGGCGCTCCTTACTTAGCGAATAATCGGTCAGCACACCATTCCTGAACTTCCAAATTAAAGAAGCATTATTCCCGCTTGTAGATGTATTGGAGCCAGTTGGCAAACAGGTACCGCTGTTTACTGCTGGTAGTGGAAGAGAATGGGCCTGGCCGCTTCCGATAATATAGCCGGTAGTGGCGTTGATAAATTGTATTCGGTGGATCTCTTTCCCTTTTGCTGTAACATCCAGAATCTGTGCGGGAAAATTCACATTATTGATATACCCAAGACGGGTTTTACCACCAACCGGTGCATTTAATGAATCCCAGGTAGCACCACCATTCTTCGTAAAATACAGCTTGGGGATGGAGTCTGCGGTATTCCAGCTACCGGCAATATAACCGGTGTCTTTGTTGACAAACCAGACTGTATTAATATTCTTCTTGTTGTTGAATAAGGGATTGGGAACGGTATTCCAGGTTATGCCGCCATCAGAAGTTTTGGCTAATACACCGCCAAGATAAGGTGAGGTACTGAGGCCGCCTGTAATACCAACCGCGTATGCCACCTGGGGTGCTACATAATGTACATCAAGAAACTGTGCAGGTTTGGATAAATAACCGGTCGGAGTGGTATAAGTAAATACACCATAAGTCCAGGTGGCGCCGCCATCTGTACTCCGGGCAATACCGCCTTCGGCTCCAACCGCAATCACGTTATTGTTATCAACAAAATCGAGATCATAAACAGTGAATCCGAATTTTTGAGGATTGGAGAAACGCCAGTCACGGGTATTATAGCCCTGCGCACCGGCAATCAAAGAGATAACTGTAAGCAACATCACCAACAGGTAAGTTTGCTTTTTCCCAAAGCAGCTCTTGTTCATTTTGATTGTCATTTAAGTTTTGGTAGAAAAAGTGATAACAATGTTAGACCAACCATCAAATAGTGGTTGTAGAATTAATTCTACTGTGGTATTTACTTATAAAACGGAATATTGACTATTCAAAAATCAATGGCAAAAAGCAGGACATACCTACTACTACTCGTTAGTTTTTTTTGCGTGCTGTATGCCTCCGCGCAGGATAAGTCCAACCGTGGCCGCGAATTCTGGCTGGGCTATGGATTTCACTGGATTATGACGAACAGTGACAATGGTGGTACGATCCCGGTTAACAGCCAGGATATGGCTTTGTATATCAGTACTGAACTGCCCGCAACTGTTACCGTATCTGTTAATGGAACTGCCTGGACACAGACGTTAACCATTCCCGCCAATACCGTGAATGCAACCATCGTGGTTCCTAAATCAGGCGCAAATGATGCACGTATCATGACCGATGGCTTATCCGCCCGCGGTATTCATATTGTAAGTGATGTTCCGGTGGCAGTATATGCACACGTTTATGTAAACCAGGGCTCCGGTGCCACCATGCTGATGCCGGTGGATACATACGGTTACTCCTATTTTTCCGTCAATTATAATCAACATACATCGGCCTCCCCGCTTCCGGTACTGGCTGCTAATACAGCCAATGGCCCTGACTGGTATTCCTGGTTTTATGTGGTGGCTTCTGAAGACAACACGCGAATACAAATCACTCCCAGCGACAGCACAAAAAATGGCTGGCTGCCCGGACAGAACTATACCGTTAACTTAAACAAGGGAGAAATCTACACGGTCTTTGGTAAAATGGTGCCGAATAATAATCAGCCATGGGCCGCCAGTAAGGATATGACGGGCAGTAAAGTGATCTCCCTGCCAGGTACCGATGGCAATTGCCACCCCTTTGCATTTTTCTCCGGCTCCAGCGGAATCCGCATCTGTCGCGGCGATGGTGGCGAATACATGCAGCAACAGGTATTTCCCGCACAGGCCTGGGGTACCCGTTACCTCACCTATCATACCATCAACAACGGTAACACCGATCTGCTTGAAACCAACCGGAACTATTACCGTATCTGCGTCTCCGATCCCACGGCCGTGGTTAGAAGAAACGGCACCCCACTGACCGGACTGATCCGCAATTTCTATTATGAAATTATGGACTCCACCGGGGGCGATTATATAGAATCGGATAAACCGGTCCTTGTCTCACAGTATACAGTAAACGATAATCAGTGCTGGAACTATCCGGTTACCAATCCATCTCCGCCTTCTTTCGGGGACCCGGAAATGTTTTACTTAAGTCCGCTGGAACAGGGACAGAAAGCCGTACGGCTTTTCGCCAGCCGCCAGTCACCGGCTGTGTCGTATGTGTATACCAATATCATTCTGCGTACCACCGGAGTACCCTCGCTGCGGGTAGACGGTAACCCGCTTCCCGCCACACAGATCATCACCCACCCGAATAAACCGGATTATTCGGTGGCGTTGGCCCGATTTATCGGAGCGGCCGCGCAACATACCATCACCAGCGACTCCAGCCTTAATGCCAGTATATACGGACTTGGTAATTATGAAAGCTATGGCTACAACGCCGGTACGCTGATCAATAACCTGAATTACTACAGCGATATTAAAAACAGTTTCAGTACGCTGCCCACAGATACTTTTACCTGTCCTAAAACACCGGTACGCCTGTTTCTGAAAGTCGGTCAGCCCGCCAACTCCATACACTGGAAACTGAGCCAGGTTACAGGTATCACTCCCAATGTGGATTCCATCATTACCAATCCGGTACCAATACGCACGGAACAAATTAACGGCCGGACCTATTATGTGTACACCCTGCAACAGGATTTCACTTTTGCCACAGCGGGCACTTATTTTATCCCGGTAAGTTATACCTCCACCGTTATTGAAAACTGTAACCAGACTGAAAATGCCCAGGTAAAAGTGGTGGTGAAGCCGGGACCCGTTGCTGACTTTACGTATACACCTGCCTGTTTGCTGGATCCGGTACAATTTACCGGTACACCAACTGCAGGTACATTCAACCTGACCAGTTATACCTGGTTCTTTCCGGATAATACCACGGCCAATACCATCAACAGCATCAAGGCCTTTACCACACCGGGAAATCATGATGTACGCTTTCGTGTTTTAGCAGACAATGGCTGTGCGGGTGATACCACCAAGACCATCACCGTACTGTATAGTCCGGCAGCTGTTTTTACCGCTACCGGCAATATCTGCCAGCGCGATTCCGTCCGCATTACCGATGCCTCCACCATTACAGTGGGTACTATCAGTTCCTGGAGATGGGATTTCGGTGATGGCAATACCAGTGTCCGCAGTAATAACACAGCATTCTATCATACTTATGCCAACCCTGGCAACTATATTATTTCCCTTGTGACCATCGCCGCTTCCGGTTGTAAAAGCGATACTGCATTTGTACCGGTTACTGTATTACCCCGTCCCACGGCAAACTTCACTACCGGCGGCAATGTCTGCCTGGGTGATTCCATCCGTTTCATTGATCAGTCGGCCCCGGTTCCGGCCGGTACACTGACCAGCTGGCACTGGAACTACGGCGACAACAACAGTGAGATCCGCAACAACAACACGCCATTTTATCATACCTATACCAGCACCGGAAACTTCAATGTAACCCTGGTGGTAACGGGAAGCAATACCTGCAGCAGTGATACATTCCGCCTTACGGTGAATGTAAGCAGTAAACCGCCTGCCACATTTACCGTTGCCGGTAAACCCTGTGTGGACAGTTTATTCAGTTTTACTTCATCCGTGGCGGCCGGTGGTACAAACCCGCCCACCTGGTACTGGAATTTCGGCGACAACCAGACGGGCAGCTCCACTGTTTCCAACAGCATTACCCATGCTTATTCAACTGCCGCTCCTGCTATGGTAGTGAAACATTGGGTGAGCTATGCAGCAGGTTGTGCCAGCGATACGGCATACGGAAACCTGCCCGTTATCATTGCCAACCCGGTAGCGGCATTTACCATAACCGGTGATACACTTTGTGAGAAAAAGCCCATCACGCTGAACTCCACCGTAACGGGTACGCATTTCTGGAACTGGAACCTCGGACCCACCACGTCGAATGCAAGGCCTCCTTTCACACACAGCTTTGCCAACGCGGGTACCTATAGCATTCGTTTATTCCTCTCCAATCCGGAGGGCTGCAATTCATCCCCGGTCAGCCAGTCCATTACGATCAATCCCATTCCCGCCATCAATGCGGGTCCGGATAAAATGATCAATGCGGGTGCATCCACCACTATTGATGCGAGTATACTCAACGCAGGGAACTATAATTTCCTGTGGACACCCGCTACTTACCTGAATGCGGCGAACATACTTAACCCGGTCTCCACACCGGATATCAGTACATTGTATACCATCGAGGCCATTGATAAACTCAGCAACTGTATCGGAACCGACCAGGTACTGATCAGTCCGATTACCGGTTTATATATCCCCAGTGCCTTTACCCCCAATGGAGATGGTAAGAATGATAGCTGGGAAATTCCGGGACTGGCCCTGTATCCCGAAGCCCGTGTAATTATCTATAACCGCGGCGGACAGGCGATATACGACAGGAAAAGCTATACCAGCAATCCATGGAATGGTAATTTCAATGGCACCCGGCAGCCGGTGGCTGTGTATGTGTATATGATTCAGCTGAACGATGCGGCGAAGCGTGTTTTAAAAGGAACGGTGACCATTATCCGCTAACCGATCTCTATTCATTCCGGAAAAATGTTTGCATGTAAAAGATATGGCCCGCTGCTTTCCGCTTTACTACTATTATCCATCACGGCTTTTTCCCAAAACAAATCCAATAAAGGAAAAGAATTCTGGCTGGGTTATGGCCATAATGTATTGTTTGCACAAGGCGGCAACAGTCAGCAACATGTACTTTACCTGAGTGCTGAAGCTCCGGCCAATGTTACAGTGTCCGTAAATGGTACAGCCTGGAGTCAGACCGTATCCATACCCGCCAATACCGTAAATGCATCGGTCATTATTCCCAAATCAGGCCCGGATGACGCACGGATACAAAATGAAGGGCTCTTCACGCGGGGTGTCCATATCGTCAGTGATACCCCGATCGTGGTGTATGCGCATCAGCAGGGAAGTGTTTCTTCCGGTGCCACCATGCTGATGCCGGTGGAGACATTCGGCTATACGTATTACTCGCTCAACTTTACCCAGATATCCAATTACCCCGACAGCTATTCCTGGTTCTATATTATCGCATCGGAAAATAATACGCGTATTGAAATTTCTCCGGCCGATTCTACCGAAGGCGGCTGGCTGCCCGGACAGGTGTATACCGTCAACCTGAATAAGGGAGAACTATACAATGTATTTGGAAAAAAGACAGGCGCTTATACCGGCAAGGATATGAGTGGAAGCAAAATTGTTTCCATTGCCGGTGCCGATGGTAACTGTCACCCGGTTGCCGTATTCTCAGGCAGCAGCCGCAATGTAATCTGTACACAGGGCAATGGCGGAGAAGTCATGCAGCAACAGATATTCCCGGCTAATGCCTGGGGAACCCGTTACCTCACCTATCATACCATTATGAACGCGAATGGCGATATTACCACCCCCTTTCTCAATTATTACCGGGTGGCAGTACGTAAACCGGGTACACTTGTACGTAGGAACGGTATTCCGATGACCGGGCTGATCAATAACTTTTATTATGAATATACCAGCACCGGCGGAGACCTGATAGAAGCGGATGAACCCGTGCTGGTATCACAGTATATGGTATCTGTCAATGAATGCAGTGGCAATATTACATCCCCGCTGGGCGATCCGGAAATGATCTTTCTGAGCCCGGTGGAACAGGGTGTGAAAAAAGCCTATTTCTATGCCACCCGCAGCCAGGCCATTGATATCAATTATGTAAATATTATTTTACCACAAACAGGCGTCGCTTCCTTACGGATTGATAATACAGCACCCGCTGCCACTGAAATCATTCCGCATCCTGCCGATGCCGCTTATGCAGTAGTGATCCGTCGTCTGTTTGGTGCAGCCGCCCAACACAGTATCAGCAGCGATTCCACCTTTATTGCTTCCGTATACGGTTCCGGCTTTGTTGAAAGCTATGGGTATAATGTTGGTACACTGGTAAATAACCTGAACAGTATCTGCAGTTTCAGCAATACACTGAATACAACCGGACAGACGGATTCATTTACCTGCCCTAATTCACCTTTCCGCATCACCGCCAGACTCGCTTACCGGGTCAGCAGTATTCACTGGAAACTCAGTCAGGTGCCCGGTCTCAGTCCCGGCGTTGATTCATTTATTATTAATCCGCAACCAACCGATTCTTCGTTTATACACGGGCGTAAGTACTATACCTACACTCTGCAACAGGATTTTACTTTCTCCGCATCCGGTACCTATGCCCTTCCCATTACTTATACTTCCCCGGATATCGATGCCTGCAATCAGTCGGAAACCACCAGTTTATCCATACTGGTAAAAGCCGGTCCCGTGGCCGGTTTCAGCATACCCGATCCGGCCTGCCTGGCAGACAATATTCAGTTTACCGGTACCCCCGCAGGCGGGTTTACGATCCGTGATCATCGCTGGACTTTTACAGACAACAGTACGGCGCTTACTCAAAACACGGTAAAACAATTCGTCAGTGCGGGTAATCAGTCCGTCCGGTATCAGATCGTTTCTGATAATGGTTGTACCGGCGATTCCACCCGAATTATCACCATACATCCCAATCCGGCAGCGGATTTCACAATCAGTGGTCAACCTTTTTGTACAGGCAAACCGGTGCAGTTGCTTTCAGCACTCACGGGTGTTGACAGCTGGAACTGGGATCTTGGTAATGGCAACAGTAGTTCCGCTCCTCCGTTTATTCATGTATATCCGGTTGCCGGTGATTATACAGTCCGGCTGGTTACGGGAAATATGGCGGGATGCTATTCAGTACCCTTTACTCAAAATATCCATATCGCCACCACACCGGTAGTAAATGCCGGAGCTGACACGGCGATACGTGCCGGTAGTGCTGTAGTACTGAATCCGGTAGTTCTGCCGGCCGGTACGTACAATTATCTGTGGTCGCCGGGTACTTACCTCAACTCAGTCAGTATACTGAACCCGGTCAGCACGCCCTTATACTCCACCCGTTACCGGCTTACAGCCACCGATATAGTCAGTGGTTGCACCGCGGAAGATGACATACTGGTATCCGCCGTTGCCGGACTCTTTATCCCAACCGGCTTTACCCCTAATGGAGATGGGAAAAATGATAGCTGGACCATACCGGGGCTGGCTCTTTATCCCGGCTCAAGGGTACTTATTTATAATCGTGGCGGACAACTGATGTTTGAGTCGAAAGATTATACCCGTCAACCCTGGGATGGCCGCTATGCGGGACAGGCACAGCCGGCAGGCATATATGTATATATGATTGAACTAAATGACAGTACAAAGAAGCTGGTAAAGGGGACATTTGTCCTGATCCGTTAACGAATAGAATTAATTCTACAAAAACACAAAGGAAAAGATGGAAATTAGTACCCTTATTACACCTGTTACAACTGATAACCTGGAAAAAATGCCTCCGAAAATTCTGATTGCCGACGACCATAGCATGATCCGTAAGGGGCTGAAACTACATATGCAGTTTACACTGGGCTTCACGGATATTGAGGAAGTGGCCACCTGCAATGAGCTGATGAAGGAGCTGGTGAAGAATAAATACACACACCTGATCCTGGATATTATTTTATCAGACGGCAATACCCTGGAAGTAATTCCGAATATCCGCCGCGTATACCCGGAAATGAATATACTCGTCTTCTCCATGCAACCGGCCGAGATCTATGGAGAAGCGGTGAAACAATACGGAATCAGTTACTATCTCTCCAAATCCGTAGGTGAAGAAGAGATGCTGCAGGTGTTGCAGAAATTCATGCAAAATGAAGTGCCGGTAAAGCGGAATGACATCCATCATCAGGATAACCCGTTTAAAACACTCGCGCCCCGCGAACTGGAAATACTGCATTATGTGCTGAAAGGAATCGGCACCAAAGAGATTTCCGAAAACCTGAACCTGAAGATGAATACGGTCTCCACTATCAAGACCCGTATTTATGAAAAAACCAATGCGGGTAATATCAAGGAACTGCTGGAGCTGGCCACCCTGTATAATGTAAATTATTAATCAGGAATCAGTAACTTGTTGCGGGGCTCCCGCTATGATATTGCGACATCTTTCATTGTTACTCTTACTTGTAGTTGCTGTACGGCTGAACGCGCAGGTAACGGCTGATTTCCATATCCGTCAATACGGCACGGAAGACGGATTGCCCTCCAATGGCATCAAGGGATTGCAGTGGGACAAAGACACCCGCTTTCTCTGGATCGCCACCGAGGCCGGTATTATCCGTTACAACGGGGTCTCCTTTAAACCCTTTACGGGAGAAGACAATCCGAATATCACCAATGAGCGGATCCTTTTCCTGATCCGCAACAATGCCGGGAAAATTTATACTGCGGACAATATGGGCAATATTTTCTTTGTGAAAAAGAATAGTCTTGCCTTCCTGAAAAAAACAATGATTGCTGGCAACCAGGCCAGCAATATCATCACACTACCGGTATCCGATGTGTTTTATCAAAAAAATCATTCGCTGAAGAACGGCACTTTCGCTTTGCAGTTTGATAATGTAATTCCGGTTTCCGATACCGCCACCCTGATACTCCGCAATACCGGTCTTTTTTACTTCAGCATCTCCATGCCGCAACCGGAACGGGCCGCTATGCCCGGAGAAAAAATAAGCTGGGCATTCAAATCGGGCGGAAACCTGTTTCTCTCCAACAAAGAAAACAACTACTGGCTATACAAAGGAGAAAGTCAGCCCTATGAACAACAGGCGCTGATCTATCGCAACAGTCCTGCACAAGCTGATCCGGCAAATAGCATACTGATATGGGACAACGGGATGGATTTTCCCATTCTTATAAACCGGGAAAATGCATGGAAGATTGTATTTGAAAACGGGAAACTCTATGCCGATCTCGTATGCGACAAAGTTCCCCAGGATGCCCTGATCCGATATGCGCAATACGATGAGACGTTAAAGACCTTGTTTCTGGGTACGGATTCAAAAGGTATCATAATCATCCGTGAAAACGCGGTAAAACCGGTGCGCAAAATACGCGCGTCCAGCAACGAACGGACTTCTTATTACTCACAGGTGGAACTGCCCAATGGCAATGTGATGACTAACGAAGGACATGTCCTGGGCCCTGGTACAGCTCCGGTTTCATTCCCATTCAACAATGGTTTCAGCATCAGTACTTACCTGCAGCGTGATACTGTATTCTGGTTTATACAGACGGATAAGGCCAGCGGTCTTCATTGTCTGCACAAGTATAATTTCAAAACAGGCAAACTGACCGCCTATAAGAAAATTGCTCCGGGCTATGCCCAGCTTGTAATGGCCGAAACCGATGGTCAGCTTTTTCTGGCCAATGAGTCCGGTGTATTCCGGCTGAGTACAGACAGCCTCGAAGCTGTTTACAAATACAGCAATACCGACAGGCTGCGAACCCATTTTGACATGAAAGAGATTGCACCGGGTAAACTCGCCATTGCCAACTGCTACGCGTTATTACAGTTTGATGTGCGTACCCGTAAACTGGATACGCTTTATACAGACGGTAACTATTGCGTGCGTACCATCTGGCCATATAAAGACTACGTATTCTTTGGTACCTATGGCCACGGGCTCTATGTATTAAAAAACGGGAAAGTAAAATCACTGCCGCTCGATAAAAACCGTCACCTCCTGTTTACTCACTGTTTTATAGATGATGGTAAAGGCTTTTGCTGGATCAGCACGAATCGCGGACTCTTCAAGGCCAGTATTGAGGATATGATTCACGCCTTTGAAAACAATGATCCGCAGGTCTATTACCACTATTTCGGCAGAAACGACGGAATGGATATGACTGAAATGAACGGGGGCTGTGTGCCCTGCGGACTGACGATGAAGAACAGAACCATTTCTTTTCCCACGATGGAGGGTTTGCTTTGGGTAAATCCGTTAACGGCTGTTCCCGTACTTCCGGATGGGGAAATTTATATAGATGAAGTATCGGTAAACAACAAACGCCTCGATCCGCAGTTGCTGGAAAAAGAACCGGTAAACGCGTACCGGCAGGACATGCAGATCAGGCTCGGATTTTCCGCCTGGTGCAACAAGGAAAATCTGTACCTGCAGTACAAACTGAAACAGGAAACGGAATGGAAAACCGTGAACATGGACAATGGCGGCAGCATTCAGCTGGGTAACCTGGAGAGTGGCCGGTATACATTGCAGGTGCGCAAGCTGAATGGTTTTGGCGCGAATAATTATACGAATCGGGAATTCAGTTTTACGGTTCCAGCTCCCTGGCACCAGCAATGGTGGTTCTATCTGATCTGCATGATACTGCTTTTCACCGCCATGAGTGTTTATTTCCGTTACCGCACCCGGCAGTATGCCGTACGTCAACGCCGGCTCGAAGACCAGGTAGCCGAAAAAACGAAAGAATTGCAGGAACAGAATGAGATCCTTGAAAAAAACAACAGTATCAAGACACGCCTCATTTCCATTATCAGTCATGATATCGTGACTCCGCTGAAGTTTCTCAATGTTGCCGGCAAAAACCTGATTGATAAAAGAAATCTGATGAGTGAGGACCTGCAGGTGGAAACGCTGAAGGAAATCACCAATACTTCACAGGAATTACAACTGCTTTCCACCAATATCCTCAACTGGATCAAATACCAGAATGAAAACAGACGACTGGTCAGGGAAAACTTCAACCTGCAAGAAATGGTGGCGCAGGTACTGGGATTATTGCAATCCCTGGCAAGGCAGAAAAAACTCATCATACTGAACAATGTGGAGCCTGGTCTCGAGATCCATCAGTACTACGAACCCCTGAAGATCCTGATCTATAACCTGCTCACCAATGCCATTCACTTTACGGAAAAAGGCGCCATAATTGTCTCGGCCGTAAAAGAAAACGGCCATATCACCGTCTCCGTAAAAGACGAAGGCATCGGCATGAGTCCCGAGCAGATCCAGCGCCTGATGGCTGAGGAAGTGGTGATCACTTCCGCCAATGTAGACAACAAGAAAGGGCACGGACTGGGCTACCTGATTATTAAGGATTTGCTGAAGACAATGGATGCGACGCTCGATATTCAGAGTAAGAAAGGAGAAGGGGCTACCGTATCCATCCGGTTTTCCATGAAATAACTGCGCAGCAAAAAACTGTTAATACGCATACAGCTGACTAAAGTCATATTGTACAAGACTACATAGTTTTCTTACTCCGTGTAGTTTTGTACCCGATTCGGGTAGCATTGATAAACTAACCACCTTTCTTATGAAACAGATTCATCAAATCACCTTTATTTCTTTCCTTTCTCTCCTGACTGTTTTCCCCTTTGCTGTTACTGCTCAGAAGAAAGTTCCCGGGAAAAGCCTTGTTTTTACTGCAGGAAGGGCCACTCACTTTACCGGTGATGTAAGAGGGCTGGGTGTACAAACGGAGTATACTGTTTCTGCGAAAAAAAACTGGTTCTGGACTGCCGGTATTGGTTATACTATTCACAATGATAAAGGACTACCAGTAATTTTTGACTACAATGGCCGTACCTATGATGAGACAAAAAACGAAACCAATGCCGGAATTCAGGTTACCGGGCATTGGGGATATAAACTCCTGAACCAACCAGCCGATCTGCTAGGGGTTAAAATAGGGGGATTACTCAGGTATCAATCTTTATCGGCTGCAACTTCTGTATCTATTCTTTACCCGGCCTTAACAAATCTTCCTTATCCGGTATATGTCTTCGATAATTCTGATCCACAGGTTACATTCGCAGCAGGAGTCAGCGGGCAATTATTTTATACGCATGCGCTCAGTTCCAAGTTGGGATTAGGAATCCTGGCGGGATATCAATTCGACAGTAATGGCGATAACATTTCGCAGATAAGTCTCTCTATAACGCGTTTCCTGAAATAGACTTTTTAAGTTAAATTTACGTTTTGCGAACAGATTACCTGTACACCTGCCTTCATGAATGGAAATCTATATACACTTTTTCTGACTGTCTCAATATTGTTCTCTTTATCGTCAGCCGGACAGGACAGTCTGCCCCGTACACTATTGGTGAACCAGTACCGTCCCTCCAAAAAGATCAATCTGAAAAATGATTGGGACACCTATTATATCACAGCCACGGGCAAAAACACCGGTAAGATCATTTCAGCAACGGATTCCTCTTTTCGCCTTGCCCGTTATTACAAAAGCGGTAAAGACAGTAGTTATACCAAAAAAGTACGTTTCAGTAAGCGGCACCCGGAAGGGTTGAAGGTTAAAAAGCTGGCGCTGTACACAAGAGATACGGTAGAACTGCAATTGAAAGATATATTAGTGGTTCGCAAGCCCTGGTTCAATAATCGGGGCTGGACACTGATCCCTGCTTATTTTTTAGGTGGTGCTATCCTCGCAGTTCCCTTTCTTCCGGTAGCAGCCATCACTAAGGGCAGTGCCGGTGTACGTAACTGGCTGCAGTTTGAAGCGGTGCTGCTGGGTATTTCAGGTCCTTCTCTCTTTATAGGGACAAGACACCGGAAGTTTGCTATTGGAAAAAAATGGAAGCTGGTGCTGCAGTGATCAGGAGAATTTCTCCACCGCCTTCCGGATCAGATCGGTTTCAAATCCCCTGGCTACCAGGAAATCCATGGTTTTCTTCTTCCGCACCATATATTGATCTGACTTCAGAGAAGCATATCGTTCATCGGCCATTTTCTGCAATACAGTCATGTACTCGTCTTCATCAATCTGCTTCATCGCTTTTTTGATACAATAATCACTTACCTGTTTCTGTTTGAGTTCGTATTTGATCTTTACCCGTCCCCAGCGCTTCACCCGCCATTTACCTCCGGCAAAGGCAATGGCAAAACGTTCTTCGTTCAGGTAATTCTCTTCAATCAAGGTGGAGATAATCTCGTCATGGTCTTTCTTCCAGACACCGAGATCATATAGTTTTTCCTTTACCTCACTGTGCGCCCGCTCCTGGTAAGCACAGTAGTGCTTCAGCTTTTGCAGCGCCTGTTCTTTGGTGAGGGATTTTTTGTACATGAGGCAAAGGTACGTTGCCCCCGGCTTCTATAAGCCGAGACCACCCTGATGAATGGTACTTAAATAAAATATTAATTAGCTAATCGCCTGGAAGACCCGCTACGTAAAAACGCAGCGAAGAGAGGAAGTGAGATGATGGTGCAATGCGGGACAGGAAGGAAAATAAGGTTCCTCACTTCGTTTCTTTTCATAATAGCGAGCCCCCTTCGCCTAATCGTACCGGGGCCAGCAAACGAGATGATGGTGCAATGCGGGGCAGAAAGGAAAATAAGGTTCCTCACTTCGTTACTTTTCATAATAGCGAGCCCGCTTCACCTAATCGCACCGGGGCCAGCAAGCAAAATGATGGTGCAATGCGGGACAGGAAGGAAAACTAGGTTCCTCACTTCGTTCGGAATGACACCGCTTTTTTTAATAACAGGGGTAAGATTTCTCGCTGCGCTCGAAATGAAAGTGTAAGGTATCCGGCCCATTCACATTTCGAGCGCAGCGAGAAATCTAATCTCTTTACCCCCCCCCCTCCGAGCTGTCATCCCGACGAAGGAGGGACCTTGTATTACACCTTTACACTTTGTCAAAAAAAAACCACGAAGTGAGGGACCTTGTATTACACCTCTACACTTTGTCAAAAAAATCCACGAAGTGAGGGACCTTGTATTACACCTCTACACTTTGTCAAAAAAAACCACGAAGTGAGGGACCTTGTATCACACCTCTACACTTTGTCAAAAAAAACCACGAAGTGAGGGACCTTGTATTACACCTCTACACTTTGTCAAAAAAAACCACGAAGTGAGGGACCTTGTATTACACCTGTGTCTTCAACGTATCCTTCAATCCGCTCGTGGCCTTTTCCACTACTTTATAAACAGCCTGCACCGGTACATCACGGCCATTAACCGTAGCCGAACCCTGTACAGTAAACACAGTTGGCGTTACGGCCTGTACGGAACGTTTGTTGCGAATATTACTCCGGGAAGTACTGATACCGGCCTTCTGTTGCGGCGAACTGAAACTGCCGTCTTTTTCCATAATCAGTTCATCGCTCACTTTTGTGGTGACATCCGTTTCATATACACCATCGCCATCCATATCCGCCACTACGGAAATGGTACGGAGTGACTGGCTGTTCTGGGATGCGGTGAGTTTTACAATTCCTTTACGGTTGCTGTCATCGCCGTTCTCCGGATTATTATCAAACACACTGGCCGTTTTATTGGAACGTGATGAATTATAATCCCTGGCCTTCCCGTCGCTGCCACCATTATCCGTATCCGGTGCGGCTATACTCGACGATTTATTGGAGCGCGATGAATTATGATCCTGCACTTTATTGCCGCCACTGCCGCCGCCGCCATTACCCGGATCAGGGGCTATACCACTGGCTGTTTTATTGGAACGGGTTGAGTTATGATCCTGCGCTTTACTACTGCCTGCTGAAATGAATGTAGCATCATTGATATAGAGCTTTTGTTCAACTGTAAACGTATAGTCGCCGGCTTCCAGGTCAGTAAATTCAAATTCTCCGTTTTCGTTGGTACTGCGTGAACCGATATTACCACCCGGATTTTTACCTCCTTTAATATTCAATCCGCCGATCGGGTTGCCCGGTCTGGCCATGGCAGATACGATACCCCCACCCGGTAATGCACCACCTACCAATTCAGCCACGCCGTCATCATCAATATCTGCAGCTGCCAGCGGAATTGTTTTAAGATTCGAACGCGGACTCCAGATTTCCGTTTCAGCAGCAGGAGCTGCTTTCCGGTCGTTGGACTGATTTGATTTGGTTTTTGTTTTTATCAGTGCGGCCGCAGAAGCAGCATCGAGACCGGTTTCCGTTGCCTGCATATCAATACGCACCAGCAATGACGTACCGCCCGTTTCAACGGTACCCATGATATCGGCCGATTTTGCCATATAATACTGATATCCTTTCCGGGTGAGATAAACGCCGCTCATGGCAACCACATAATTTCCATCCGGCACATTGGCGAAAAAGAAATTGCCTGCAGCATCCGTTACCGTACTGGCGATCACCGCCCCGCTATGCGGATCTTTAAGGTAAACGTCAAGTCCTTTTAATCCATCTCCTGACTGACCTGTTGAGCCTTGTGTACTCCGGCCATACAGGGGATTATTACCTGCGTTCTGACTTTCATTATACAACGGGTTGTTATGTCCGCTTACCATTTCCACATTTTCACCAGCCAGTTCATTACCTGCAAAATATGGGTTGTTTTGTACGTTGGATAACCTCACTGCAGAGACACAGGTATCACAACCATTGCCACTGCCTTCGCGGTAAAACGGTTGATACTGACGACGGCCCGTGGCCAATCCACTGCCCTTGTCCCTTCTGCCGGATGCCTGTCCGCTGCCAGGCTCTCTTGTATAAAGTGTAAGTACAGAACCGGAGCCCGGATTATTTACCATTAGTCCGGTAGCGGCATACGATGCAGCTGCTGCCCCGCTGCCGCCACCTGCCAGTTTGGAAACGGTTCTGTTCGTTACAATACCCGTAGTACTTTCTGTAGCCCAGCCAATATTTCCGGAAATAATATTTGCTCCCTGCGATAAGGCACTACCCGCTGCATGCAATCCCTGATTCACTTTTTCTCCAAATGTGGCACCCTGCGTTTGCCGGGCACCGCTGGCTCCTGATTGTAAACCCTGATTTACTTTTTCTCCAAACGTAGCCCCCTGTGTTTGCTTTGGCGTCGTAACGTTCATCGAAATGCGGTTAGGCATGCCTGATGAAAGGCTGCGCTGAAAAGCTGCCGCATCATCAGGGCAGGCAAATGTCATGACACTGGTACTGCCATCGGGATTCGTTGTACGATGGATTACCGGACCGCAGTTCTCCCCGGGATCCGGCATTTCCACTACATCCGTAATAGTCACTTCTTCGGTTACTACTCCGGCTGAACGCCGGCCGGTTGGTAATCCACTGGCGGCATCACGTGTGGACAATGTTGATCTTCTTCCTGTAGGTAATCCGCTCCCCGTTTCCCTGGATCGCTTGCCGGTAGCCTGTCCGCTGGCCGCATCCCGGGGCGATTTTATCGTATAACGGATACTGATGCCCGCCATCAGATCAGATATATTTCGTGAAAGTTTGAGTCCTTCAATTCCACTGCCCCGGCGCAGATCAAAATTCTGCACCTGCGCTTTGGTATTCATATAATCCGCCCCGAAACCAAATGACCAGGTATCGGATTTGGTACTGTATTGAATACCCAGCCCGGTCTGAAATCCGGGGTAAATACTTTTCGTGGTGGCTTCATTGCGGTAGATGGAACGTGTAGCTCCTTTTTGCTGAATATTCACCAGCCCTCCATTATTGATAAACAATCCGCCTTTTGCATGAGCAAACAGCTGTACACTCTTCCCCCAGCGCAAAGAAGGACCCAGCAACAAATACATACTTTGCTGCGAAGATTTATTGATCACCAGCTGATCCTGCGGAATACTGTTGCGTTTTAAAAAATCATTAATCAGGGCATCATCGGCCACTGAACTGCTGAAACCGGACACGGCCCCCAATCCGATATTGCCGAAAAAATAATCAGCCCCAAATTTTACTCCCGCCCCGCTTCCCCTGAACAAGAGAGAATCCGGCGCTTTTTCCACCGGTGTTGTATATACCGGTGAAAAGTAAATACTCATACCACGGGTATGATTACTACGGGATGAATTCTGATTAAAAGCCCTTGTTTGCTGTGATAATAAAGGCGTTGACAATAACAGGCTAACGGCCAAAAAGGCCGTAGAAGTGGCGTTGGTTTTCATTGATGGAAGATTTACGTCTGGTAAGGTAAGGAATAGTTTAGCCAAATGCAAGAGAGGGAATGAGGAATGAGGAATGAAAAATGAATAATGAGTAATGAGTAGCTGTGGGACACGCTGAACTAATAATATCAGGTTGTAAGTTGACAGCCTGATATTTACAACACATTCATTAACTTGACTTTAGACTTATACTCATTAAGCTGTACTATTTGTTTTTCCACGTTTTGGGTGTCTCTTTCCGGATAGTAGCGTCCCGCGCTACTCATTGCTCATTACTCATTAAGCATTCCTCATTCTTCCAGTCGTTCCGTACATCCGAATTCATGCTTCAGGTAATCGTCATAATGATCGGCCTGCTCAAATAATTCACGGAAGGCGGCCGCTCCGTTTTCCTTGGTCATATCCAGGTCGTACATGATCCGGCTGAGAACAATATTCTGCTTTACACAACTGAGCACAAGTCCCTTTGTACGGTTATTCTCCTGTAATAAATACTGGTAAAGCGGTTTAATCTTTGACGGATCGGAAGGCATCTGGCAGAGATAGGCATCACCGGCAATAAAAAAGTTCTCGGCATTATAGGTAATCTTTATTTTGGCCGATCCTTCTTTTACACTCCAGTGATTCACGCCTTCACGGGCCAGCCGTACATCTTTGCCCAGTACGGTCAGAATGTCTTCAATGGTTTTAGCAGCTCCCACCGGTTCCGGTTCCTTTTCGGGAATTACCGGCAGTTTTACTTCCGTACCACAATTGGGGCAATATTTATCCGCATCTATATTCGTATTGGTAACCAGTGAGCCGCAACTGAAGCAACGGGTGGAAGCCTGTCCGCGGCTGCCCTGGTACAACTGCAGGGCTTCACGCAGGTATACAACCGGCAGCGCAAATCCGAGATTATCGCCCCCGCGGATGATAAAAGAATTCACCCCGATTATTTCACCGCTCATATTCACCAACGGACCACCACTGTTCCCGGGATTGATAGCGGCATCTATCTGTATAAATTTAATGCCCTCCCGGATCCGGTCTACTTTGGATATCACTCCCTGTGTAGCCGTATAATTTAAACCAAACGGATGACCGATGGCGACGACCTGGTCACCGTCTTTCATTTGTTCATACAGTCCCAATGGCACCGCCGGTAATTCAATATTGGCCGGTGCCGACAGAAAAGCAAGGTCATGTTTACGGTCGGTATACCAGACACGCGACAATGCTTTATCAAATGTTTTCCCCGCAATCTTCACTTCCGCATTCTCCGCCACCACATGATCATTGGTCACGATCAGGTCAAACTCTTTTACATAAAAACCGGTGCCCGTACCCGTGGCCGTGGCAATCTGTATAATAGCGTGCTGGTATTTCTCAATAATCTGTTGCGGATCCATTGGCATAACACTTCCCTTATTTGGGCTCCATATTTAAGAATTCCATCTCATTGGTAAAAGTGAGGTTAAAATTAACCAGGCTGTCAAAACGCAGGTTCTGCACCTTAAAATCCATCAGCGGATACTTTTCTTTCCAGTTGTTTTGTATCGTATAAATCTTTTCGCCGATCGCCTGCCGGTCAAACTGGTTGGCCGCGGGATCATAATACGCTTTTGTATAGCCGAGTGCGGTAAAATAATCCGGGTAATTGACCATCATGTACAATTGGAATAATTCAGTAATTACCCGGGGCAGGCTGTAGGAGTACTGACAATAGGCAATACCGTATTCGGTAATCTGACTGGCAATAGCCGGATAGTTATTATCGCGGTACCAGACCATGTTCTGATTAGCCGCATGTATGGCATCGCTTACCGTTTTATACGGTTGTGGTGTTACAATGGAAAAAGTGTATTTGGACCGGAAAAGGTACCCGATTACTTCGTCATGGGTCAGCGCTTTTATTTTCCTGAACTCTTCAACCATATCCCGGTTCTTTTCCGTAACCGGTCTTTCATCTTTTCTGAAATAAATACCGATGATCTTTTCCAGCAAGGTCAGCATTTTACCTTCCGGAGCAATCATATAATCTATCCGGCAGGTCAGGCTCAGCAGCATATAGGCGATGGCGCCGGAAAATTTATCCGCATCCAGTCCGGCAATGGTATCCAGGGTTTCCCCGATCCATTTCTGCAGGAAAGTATATTTTACTTCTTTTTCCGCCGGCGAAAGGGGAATCACATGTTCATTATCGGTGGTTACGAGGCTGGAAAAATCCTGTATCAGCAGGTCATCCTGTTTGTCGCCCTTGGTGGCCAGTTCTTTGAGTCCGTAATACAATTTACTCGGACTGGAAGCCGTGGCTTCGGTATCAAAACGCATACAGAGGTTGGCGTCCTGGAGTGCAAAGCGGCTGTAGTAGAGGCTGAAATTCATTTCCAGCAGGCGTCGCATTACCGGTACGGAAGGCTCGGGCATCCGGGCCAGGGTTACTTCGGCATTCAGGGCCGTTCCGTTAAAACTGCCCCTGACGATTTTGGATCCCTGGTACAATTCAAAACGGCCTTCCGATCCGTTGCGCTCGTAGACCACATTTCCGGCATTATCATCGCGGAGGTAATCAAAAAAGGCATCCAGGCTTTCGGGAAACTTCTTTTCCTTATATAAATTATCCGCGTCGGTCCAGCGGTTGACTTTTGCCGGCGGCTTATTATTATCCGAATAACGGCCAAATATCACCCCGGGATCCGGGTTTTCCAGCGGTTTTTTCTTACCCCAGCCAAATAGTTTTTCAAACATCCCATTCATTTTAGAACAAGGTAATAGTACGACAAGATAGGGCATGAAGACCAGATTGTCAATGAAAAAAAAGAGGAAACAAGTATTCCACAGGGCGGGAGAATTGATGCCCGTATGGTAAAAATCAGTAGTTTCGCCACATTCAATTCATATTATGAAATTCATAGCCTCCTCATCATCCCTGCTGAAACAATTACAGCATATTTCAGGTGTAATCAACGCCAATACGGTATTGCCGATTCTGGAAGATTTCCTGTTCGAAGTAGATAAAAACAAGCTGACCGTGGTGGCCACCGACCTGGAGACCGTTATGCGTGTACAGCTGGATATTGAAGCCAAAGACAGTGGTAAAGTGTGTATTCCGGCCAAAATCCTGATGGATTCATTGAAAAATATCCCGGATCAGCCCCTGACTTTCAATATCGACAAGAATTTCGCCATTGAAATCACCAGCGATAATGGTAAATATAAAGTGATGGGCGAAAACCCCGATAACTTCCCCAAGGAACCCGCAGCCGATGACACGACTTCCTTTACCATGACTGCTTCCGCCCTGGTAACCGCCATCAATAAAACCCTGTTTGCCACCAGCAACGACGATCTGCGTCCTGCCATGACCGGGGTGTTTTTTGAACTGGATAAAAAAGGCCTGCAATGTGTGGCTACCGATGCCCACCGCCTGGTGCGTTATAAAAGATCCGATGTGAAATGTCCAAAAACGGACTCTTTCATCGCCCCCCGCAAGCCCCTGAACCTGTTAAAATCTGCGATTCCTTCTACCGATGAAGAAATCACCGTAAGCTATAACAGTAATCACCTGTTTGTAAAACATGGTACTACCCAGATGAGCTGTCGCCTGATCGACGCCCGTTTCCCGGATTATAAAGTGGTGATTCCGGCGGACAATCCATACCGCCTCACCGTAACCAAGAGTGATTTCCAGAGTGCCCTTCGCCGCGTAAGTGTGTTTAGTAACAAGAGCACCAACCAGGTGGCCCTGAGTATCAGTGGCAGCGAACTGCAACTGGCCGCCCAGGATGTGGACTTCAGTTTTGAAGGAAATGAGCGCATGAAATGTCAGTACAACGGCGAAGACCTGATGATTGCCTTCAACGCGAAATTCCTGATCGAAATGCTCAACGCTACCGAAAGCGATGAAGTAAACCTGGAATTATCAACGCCTACCAAGGCCGGTCTGATCAAACCTACCGACCAGGATGAAAACGAAGACCTGCTGATGCTGGTGATGCCGCTGATGTTGAATCAGTAATAGTAATGCATAATCACCCTTCGACAAGCTCAGGGTGACAACGGCAGCTTTTGTCATGCTGAGCTTGCCGAAGCATGATAAACAAACATTACACAATTACATATACATAGCTTTAAAAGCCGCTCCTGAAAAGGGGTGGCTTTTTATTTATTGAAAATTGAGCATGGCCTGATGAATATTGAACATTGAAGTTCAAAGGAAGAAAAAACTCAATATTCAACGCTCAATGTTCAATTTTCATTTTCCGGGCAATTATCCATTCTGCTACCAGCAGGTTCAACCCCCAACCCAGCCAGGCCACGACCCGGTATACATCCATCGGGGGTAATTCCACCGAATTGGTAATCGCATATTTCCAGGCACGCAACGTAATAGCCGATAAAGTCAGGGCATAACTGCGGATCATGAACCGGCGGTGGGCACTGAAATCTTTTTGCTTTGCCTTGATCAATGCCATAGCCGTGAAATAAAGCCAGAGCACCGCCAATAACACAAAAGCAATACGTGAACTCAATCCACCGTTAGCATAAAAGCCCATCAGCAAACCGGCCGGGCCGGTAATGAGCAATACATCCACTACGTATATATAACCAAGGTTGCGGTGTAAACGGGGATAGTGCTGTTGTATCGCTTTGGAAAACTGCGTAAAGCCCGCGAGCAGCACCCACATACTTGCATACACGTGAATAAAGAAAGCGATCCGCCACTGGTCAATAGTTATATACTGTTGTTTGATCCGCAGGAAACCCACATCCGTATTGTACGGCAGGTAGGCCACGGTGATGACCGCCATCAGCCAGGTAAAGAAAGCCAGGGTGAGCAGGAGGAGCCCGTTAAATATATTGGAGCGGCTGATAATTTGTCTTATTTTTAAAAAGATAAATAAATCTATGCAATTATACCTTAAAAGCAGGCTGACCAGCATGGCGGCCATCCTGGTCCTGCTTACCTTATCCTTTCTCTCCTGTAAAAACAAATCCGGAACCGCTACCGGTGAAAAAACACAAACAGCAGACAGTCTTGCCGCCGGGCAGCCTGACTTTCGCCTTGGGTCCTTTACCGGTCCATTTGGAGATAATAAGATCACGATCCTGGTTTCCGTTATCAATGGCGATACGGTAAAAGGCCGTTCCGTGGTTGGAGGTAATGACCGGCCCTTCTCCGGTATGATCACAAAAGAAGAGAGCCGCTGGCATTTTCATGCGGCCGAACCTGGTGATCATCCCGATGATGGCGTCTTTGATCTCTATCTCGATCCGGGTTTACCGGGTCTGCTGACGGGTAACTGGAAGGCTAATGATAAAACAAGACCCGCCAAAACCTTCTCGCTGGTCCGGAAAGAATTCCGTTATGATACCACCGTGGGTGAATACCCGCAGGCCTCCGCCCGTTTATTAGTACCGGAAGACGTGGAAAACATGATGAAGGAAGACCTGAATTACATGCGTAATGAAATCTATGCCCGTCACGGTTATTGTTTCAGCCGCAGGAGCATGCGGGATCTCTTTGAAACCGAAAGCTGGTATATTCCGAACTCTGCCGATATCCGGAATGCACTCACAGACACAGAAAAAAAGAATATCGCCCTGATCAAACGCTATGAAAAATATGCGGAGGAGTATGGGGATGAATATGGTAGATGATAATATAATCGTATGGCAACAAATGATACAGGCATCTTTCAACGATTTTCAGATCCGGCACTGGCGCATGCACTGAAAGACAAACTCGAAGGTTTTGGAATCAATGCAGTCGTGGTAAAAGACGCGCCGTTGCTGGATGAAGTCTGGGTAGGCACGTCCAGTCAGCAGGATTATTATGTAAAAATTGCAGGTGCAGATTTTGTCAAAGCCCATACTTTACTGGAGGACTATTACAGAAAGGAAATTGAATCGATAGAGCCGGGTTATTATTTATTTGAATTCAGCACGGCGGAACTGCAGGATATCATCAGCAATCCGCAGGAATGGGGGCCGCTGGATTATCAGTTGGCTAAAAAGCTGCTGACGGAGAAAGGGATTGCCATTCCTGAAAGTAAAAGCAGTATTCTGGCGGCAGAGCATCTGGAAAAATCGGCACAACATGCCGAGGGCGGCAGCCTGATCCGGATCAGTGTTGTTTTTATCGGGTATGTGACCCTGTCGCTGATTACCATGAATATCACCCAACGTTATAACTTCCCCTATAGTTCAATGTTGGTTCTTCTCGCCGGTTCCCACCTGGCCTGGGGGCGGAAAACACTTCCCAACGGGAATCAGTTGCCATTGTTCAAAGAGACAGACAGGAAAGCCGGGAAAATTATTTTCGGAACAGGTTTATTCCTGCTGGTAACCATTTTTGTAGTGATGATGATTTATATAAACGGGTTTTCTTTTGATCCGTTTGATTTTTCATTTTAAATGAATTTTTCGGCGGTTTTATAGTGCCACCCCTTCGGGGTTGGATTGACGGATTTTATTTTCCCGATTGAATGCTATGATAATGTCAGCCCTTCGGGCTTTATCGAATCAATGAGAAGATTCTTACCTGTTTTAAATGATCAAATAAAAACAGATTAAACTCATTGATCAGTTGTTCCTTCAACCGATACATTTTCAATTTCGCAGCCAGATAATGCTCCCCGGCATTCGGATCAGAAGCCCGAAGGGGTGGCATTATAAAACCGAACAACTATTTCCCTTCTCTGTCGTACCACTCAAACAAATATTCCTCTTTAAAATCAACTGCAAACTCCCTTAAAAGTTCAAGGTACTCCTCACGAAATTTATTTTTCCGATGATGCTCCTCCTGATTCAATATATATTGATATACATTCTGAACAGCATTATGAGAATATGTAAACGCTGAATACCCCTCCTGCCAGGAAAATTTACCTGGCAACCACTTTTTCTCATTGATAAACTTAGAAGAATTATTCTTAACATCCCTGATCAGGTCAGACAGAGCCATATTGGGCTTTAATCCCACAAAAACATGAACATGATCTTCCACGCCATTTACTATAATTGACTTATGGTTCTTTGCCGTAATGATTCCTGACATATATTTAAATACTTCTTCCCGCCAAGGCCGGAGAAGAAGATTCTCCCGCCGCTTCACCGCAAACACCACCTGTACATACATCTGTGTAAATGTTCCCGCCATACAAACTGTTTTACCCACTACCAGTGGTTATGGCAAATTACCCGGCCGCTCTCACTCAGCCATGGGAAAAAAACCATTTTCCTTCGTATCTTTTCCCCAAATACACCGCCATGTGGAATGATATTATCGGCTATTTCCAGAACCTCGAACAACGACCTATTGAACGGCTGGCAATACTCGTTGGCGGACTGCTTTTCTTCTGGATACTGGAAGGCGCTATTCCGCTCCTGCCCCTGCGCTATAAGAAAAATAAACTCCGCCATGCGGGGGTTAATTTTTTCTTTACCGTACTGCACCTGATCCTGCATACCGGACTTGCATTTATCATCATCCGGCTGTCTGACTGGTGCCTGCAGCAACAATTCGGTCTCGTGTACTGGTTCCATACCGGTGTACTCCTTACCGTTATCATCGGGGTGCTATCCCTCGATTTCAGCAGCTGGCTGGTCCACCTGGTCATGCACAAGAACAAATACCTCTGGCGCTTTCACCTCATCCATCACAGCGATACCAATGTAGATGTTACCACCGGATTGCGTCATCATCCGGGCGACAGCCTCCTCCGCGGTATCTTCTTTATGCTGCTGATCCTGGTTTCCGGTGCACCCATGTATGCCGTTATGATTTACCAGACACTGGTGGTACTGGCTACCGCATTCACCCATGCCAATATCAATCTGCCCAAACCGGTGGATAAAGCACTCAGCTATTTCCTGATCTCCCCGAATATGCATAAAGTGCACCACCACTGGAAACAACCCTATACGGACAGTAACTATGGAGCGGTCTTTTCCATCTGGGACAGGTTACTCGGAACCTTTTCTTTTTTAGATACCAAAGAACTGAAATACGGACTCGACCGGTATTACCCGGCTGAAAAAGATGAAGACATACTCACATTGCTGAAAAAACCATTTATGCAGCCGGACGACACAATCAATAACACTTAACCGAATAAACATGTATCACAGATTATCCCTCTTTCTCCTTGCCTGTTTACTGTTCAGTACGGCTGTATTTTCCCAGGATCGTACCAGCTATGTGGCCGCCAAATCCGGACTCAGCATCCGTGAAAAACCGGCTGTCGATGCCCCGGTGCTTGGCAAAATTCCCTATGGTACTAAAATAAAAACCATTGAAGCCGGCGAGGAAATGGTGCCTGTCGTTACAGAAGGTTTAACCGGATACTGGGAAAAGGTCAGCTATAATGGTAAGACCGGTTATATCGTGAATTCCTACCTCTTGCCGGTAGCTCCGCCCAAACTGGCCGTGGTGAAAGAGATGAAAGATTATTTTAAACAGGTGTTTCAGCCGTTTGGTGCCCGGCTGGTAGTCAGCAGCGGCGAAAGAAACAATATAGAAGAAGGCGGCTATGAAAATATAAAACAACTCTATAAGAATGGTGCAGAATGGCACCAGTTTCAGGGCTATGAATATGGATCTGACACCTGGTTTCTGCCCAACTTCTCCGTACAACAGGGCTTTATTTTGCTGCGGCTGATTCCTGAATTCAATATGGTATTTAACGAGACTGCCGAGTTTCCCGGCGAAAGCAAAACCTTTAAAAAAGGAGAGATTGAATACCGGATCACCGTTGAAAAGGAAATGTTTGGCGATAGTCCCTGGTATAAAAAAATCCATATTGAATTTGAAGAAGGCGCTTTTTACAATCTTGATATTTTCCAGCTGGAAAATGACCTCGTGATTTTTTATGGTTCAGGTGTGTAAGTTCCTGTTCGCCATTCCGGTTCATTATTTCCGGTAAATTTGTCCCATGAAGAAAATCGCCATGATCCCCGCCCGCTATGCGGCTACCCGTTTTCCCGCGAAGCTGATGCAGTTACTGGGTGATAAAACCGTTATTCATCAGACCTATGCGGCCACCGTGGCTACCGGATTGTTTGATGAAGTGGTGGTGGTAACCGACAGCGATATCATCTATCAGGAAGTAACTGGATTTGGCGGCAAAGCCGTAATGAGTAAAAAGGAACATGAAAGCGGCAGCGACCGGATTGCCGAAGCGGCCGCGGATATGGACGTGGATATCATTGTAAACGTACAAGGCGATACCCCCTTTGTAAAAAGAGAGCCCCTGGAAAAACTGCTCAACCAATTCAACGATCCCACTGTACAGGTAGCTTCCATGATGCAGGTACTCACCAAACAGGAAGAGATTGATGACCCCAACTTTGTAAAAGTGGCCGTTGATAAAAAAATGAATGCGCTTTTCTTCAGCCGCAGTGTGATCCCCTATCCACGCGACAAACAATTCCCTACTACTTATTACGAACATATTGGCGTCTACGCCTTCCGCAAACAGGCCCTGCTCGATTTTACCAACTGGCCCATGACCCCCCTCGAAGCTGCTGAAAAAGTGGAATGCCTGCGTTACCTCGAAAACGGTATACCCATGCGCATGATCGTGGTAGATTATATGGGTGTGGAGATTGATACACCGGAAGATCTGGCAAAAGCCGCTAAGTTAGTTAGTAGTCGGTAGTTAGTAGTCCGTTCAAATCGTCATTCTGTTCTATAGCAGGCCTTAGAATTTACGACCTCTTACTCATTGCTCATTACTCATTATTCATTCCTCATTATTCTTATCCCCCCGTATCTTACCTTTGTTCCAAATCTGATGTATGGCATTCCGCAATTTCAAGATGATCGGTTATGTGATTTACGGACGTGGGTCGTTCAACCAGCTCGATGAAATACTGGCCCCCAACCGTAAGGAGGGCAAACCCATGATTTTTCTGGTAGACCATTTCTTCGAAGGCAAACCCCTCGTATCCCGCATCCCCCTCCGGGGCAATGATAAAGTGATCTTCGCCGATGTTACATACGAACCCAAAACGACTTATGTAGATAAACTGGCAACGGATCTTAAGGAAGAGTTTGGTACCGTTTCGGGTGTAATCGGAATCGGTGGCGGCTCTGCAATGGATCTGGCCAAAGCCGTTTCACTGATGATGAACAACCCCGGTTCTTCTGCCGATTACCAGGGCTGGGACCTGGTGAAAAAACCCGGTGTATACAAAGCCGGAATTCCCACACTCAGTGGTACCGGCGCGGAAGTATCCAGAACCACCGTACTTACCGGACCCACAAAGAAACTGGGTATGAACTCCGACTTTACGCCCTTCGACCAGATTGTGCTGGATCCGGAACTTACCAAAGACGCACCCGCCAATCAACGGTTCTATACCGGTATGGATTGTTATATCCATTGTATTGAAAGCCTGGAAGGCACTTATCTCAATGAATTCAGCAAGAGCTATGGGGAAAAGGCCCTGCAGCTCTGCCGCGATGTATATGTAAATAAAGATGGCTGGGATGAAGAATCGGATGATAAACTCATGATGGCATCCTATGCCGGCGGAATGAGTATTGCTTATTCGCAAGTGGGAGTGGCGCATGCGGTCAGCTATGGACTGAGTTACCTGCTCGGCACCAAACATGGTATCGGCAACTGTATCGTGATGAATCACCTGGAGGAATATTATCCTGCCGGTGTAAAGGAATTCAAATACATGGTGGAGAAAAATAACATAGACATCCCCGTTGGTATCTGCAAGGGACTGAGCGATGAGGATTTCGAAAAAATGATAAATGTGAGTATGGGGATGAAACCGCTCTGGGAAAATGCCCTGGGAAAGGATTGGGAAAAGATTATGACAAGGGAGAAATTGCGGGCGCTGTATGAGCGGCTGTGAGCGAACGGATGAGTAATGAGTAATCAGTAATGAGTAGCCCGGGAAGAGGATCATTTTACAGATGCCGGTTGAAAGAGGAAAATGCAAAGGTGATTAAAAAATTAGGAGTGAGTTGGCTGCTCTTTATAAGGTTGAAACTTTCGGGCCCCGCAGCTTACAGCTGCGGGGTTTTTTTATGTCACTTTCAGCGACGTAACGAAATGTATAAAGGGTCGCTGAACGAGGCTTTCAGCCTCGTATGTACTTGGTGGCAGTGACAGGTTGCTCCCTTTTCATAAAAGACCGCCCCCTATTCTCTATTTACTATTAACTATTTTCTATTTCCCGATTGCGCAATTTCCCTTTCCCGATTGCGTCATATTATAATACTTTACGCAATTATTTTTACGCCCTAAAACAAGCAAGATTCGAAATGGCAAAAAATTCACTCAGCACCGGTATGCGTGTTATTCACCGCTACCTGGGCTTTTTCCTGGCCGGGATCATGGCCGTTTATTCACTCAGTGGTATTGTACTGATTTTCCGGGATACTGATTTTTTGAAAAAAGAGAAGCAGGTCGTTAAAGAACTTAAACCCAATCTGGAAGCAAAGGAACTGGGACAGGAGACCCGGATAAAGGAATTGAAAGTCACCAAAACAGAAGGTGATCTCGTGTATTTCAACAACGGGTCATACAATAAAGCAACCGGCCATACAGAATATAAAGTGAAAGAACTTCCTTTTGTCATCAGCAAACTTACCGGACTGCACAAAGCCAAGTCATCCGAGCCGCTGTTCTTCCTGAACGTTTTCTTCGGAGTGTCACTTTTCTTCTTTGTGATCTCTTCCTTCTGGATGTTTATGCCCAAGACCAGCATTTTCAAAAAAGGAATGATTTATACCATTGCAGGGATTATACTGACGCTGATTTTACTTTTTGTGTAAATGAAGGATGCGGATAATGTGGTGTTTAAAAAAGTACTTGGCTCCAATGGAGAAAAGCCTGTTTATTCTCTGATAAACTGTAATAATCTGGTAAACTAACGATCAGCAGATAATTATCAACAAATTCTGTTTACATTTAATCTGATTAAACAGTCCCGCATGCCCATCAGCACCGCCACCACCAATCACCGTACTCCTATTGCCGAAAATCGTCTGCTCTGGATATTATCAGGACTGATGCTCGTGTACTGGATCTATGGCTGGTTCAATTGCCTGATACTGGAAGACTGGGCGTTGGAAAATGCACTGGTTATTATCTGCCTGGGTATCATGATTGGCTCCCGTAAATGGCATAATCTAAGTGATGCCAGCTATCTCTGCATTTTCGCTTTCGTCATGCTGCATCTCTTCGGAGCCTTCTATGCCTATACACAAAATATAGTTGGCGAGTGGATCCAGAATACCTGGAACCTCTGGCGCAATCCCTATGACCGGATCGTGCATTTCAGTTTCGGTTTCCTGATGGCTTATCCCTACCGGGAAATCCTGATCAATAAATTTAAAGTAAGTTCTAAAGCCGCCTGGTTCATACCTGTCGAAATTGCTTTCTCGCTCGGCACCATCTTCGAAATGATCGAATGGGCCGTAGCCGAATTTGCCACCCGTGAACTCGGTGAAACCTATGTGGCCACTCAGGGCGATCCATGGGATGCGCATAAGGATATTGCCCTGGCCGCGTTGGGCGCCGCTATCGCCATGGGAATCGTTTATCTGATTAAGCCCTTTTTAAAAAGAAAGTAGACCGCACTTCTTATGAACAGGGAAGAGCACAAAGCCTCACCCCCATCGTCACATCTGCCAATCTGCTAATTTTCGAATTTGCTAATTTGCATCACATCATGCCCCCTTCCCCAGATAAATATCCCTTTCATCATCCACTGGATTCCTTCTTATTCCCCGTGCGATCGGTAAATCAAAAAAAACTGGCTGAAGCTGTATCGGGCAAAACCATTCTTATTACCGGTGCTTCTTTTGGCATCGGGGCTGAACTGGCTGTACGGCTAAGTCATTTCCCCGTAAAACTCGTGTTGGTGGCAAGGACAATGGAGAAACTGGAAGAAATCAAAAAGCAATGCGGAGAAAAAGCGGTTGTGCAAATTTATAATACCGACCTGCGAGATGAAACGGCTGTAAATGAATTGATCACCGGCCTGAAAGTAAAAGAAATAACTGTTGATATACTGGTCAGCAATGCCGGGCATTCCATTTACCGTAAACTGGCTGAATCTATGGAAAGGTTTCATGACACCAAAAGAAGCAGTGCCATTAATTTCACCGGACCGGTACAGTTATTACTGGGTGTGTTGCCCGGGTTAACAGAAAAGAAAGGGATCGTGGTGAATGTATCAACCGTCAGTCTTTATCTGCCACATACAGCCGGTTGGTCCGGCTACCACAGCAGCAAGGCTGCTTTTGATCACTGGTTACGCTGCGCTGAGCCGGAGATGAAAGCCACAGGTGTTTCCCTTTGCCAGGTGTACCTCCCGCTGGTGAGAACACGCATGAGTATGATCGTGGAAGAAAACCATAAACGACCGGCAATGAGTTCTGCCAAAGCCGCTGATGTTATTCTGCACAGCATCATCCGCCGCCGCAGAAAATACCGTCCCTGGTGTATTGTCATCCCCCGCATTCTCGATATACTTGCACCGAACCTATGGTACCGGATTCAACAAAACCGGCTTAAAAACAGGAAAACATGATTCAGCTCGCTGTTCAACTGGCCAGGCTGGGATTCTTATCCCCGGCATTGCTCTGGTCATTGTACAGGGCAAAAAAAAAGCATGGCGAAAATATTGCCTGGCTACCTGAACTGGCAGCCCGCCTTTATCCGGATAAAACGGCACTGACAGATGGACAAATCACATATACCTTTTCTGAACTCCGGTCAGTTACCACCGCACTCGCTGGTTACCTGCAGAATTCCTTTCCGGTAGCTGAGGGTAATGTAGCTATTCTCGCCTGCAACAACAGCAGCCGGCATATTAGCTGGTTGTATGCTTTTCAGGCAGCGGGTATTCCCTTATTGCTTATACATCCCAAAACCACAACGGCCGATATACAACATATCCGGAACAGTTATCCCGAAGCAGGTCTTTTCTCAGACGAGGACAGCCATCTCCATGTAGCAAACAGTTTCTGCCTTGAACAACTGTTTTCCCATGCAATGGAAAAAAAACCCGGCGGGTTTATATCCGCTCCTGCAGCGGCGCTTATTTTTCCCAGCTCCGGCAGTACCGGCCGTCCGAAAATGATTCCTAAAAAACCCGGCGCCTTCTACTGGCTGAACGCTTTTGCAGACCTGGTGCAGTACACGGGTATTCACAGGAGAAATGCCGTCTTTATTTCCACACCGGTCACTCATGGTTTCGGTTATACCTCCCTGCTGTTTTCCCTGGTATTGGGAAAAAAAGCGGTGGTGTCTTCAGAAAAAGACGGCAACAAACTGGCATCGCTTCTCTGCCGGGAAAAAACGGATCTGTTAACGGGTGTACCTTCTTCACTTTATCAGTTGTCACTGGCCTTGTCCGGAAAAAGCCATCCGGTTAAACTTATTATCAGCGGAGGAGCCCCGCTGAATGAACAAATCTTATCCGTTCTCTCCACCACGCTCAGTAAAAACCTGTTTAGCTTTTATGGCAGCACAGAAGCCAGTACTTCCTTTATTGCCAGTTATACCGATCTATCTGTCCATGTACATGCGATCGGTCGCCCGCTCAGGGGAATACGATTCCGCCTGGCATCAACAGCCGGAGGGGCTGATGAATTATGGATCAACTCTCCGATGGCTAATCTGTCACCTGGTGTATGGTATGGCACTGGCGACCTGGTGGAAAAAACGGATAGCGGACTGATAATCTGGCGGGGCCGTAAAGACAATATGATCATTAAAAACGGACTGAATATTTTCCCCGTTGAAATAGAAAATGCAATCATGCAACTCCCGGGTATCCGTGATGTGCTGGTCACCAGCGAAAAGGACATAATAACGGGTGAAAAACCGGTAGCCTGGATATTACTTCAACCCGGATTCACCTTTGATGAGGAACAAATACGTTCGGCACTCCGTCAGCGACTGGCACATATTAAAATACCCGATAAAATTATCCCGGTCACGGGCTTTACAGAAACACCCACCGGTAAAAAAACCGGGGTTACAACCTTCCCCGGCTCGTGATAGCTTACGTATTATTCCAGACCATCGGCCCATCGGCCCTAGCTGTTGGTGTTTTCACCAACAGCTGAGTGATGTTGGTGTTTTCACCAACAGCTGAGTGATGTTGGTGTTTTCACCAACAGCTGAGTGATGTTGATGCTTTCACCAACAGCTGAGTGATGTTGATGTTTTCACCAACATCACTTTGCCATCTTCCAATAAATCTCTACTTTCCCTACATGAACGTCCGCCTGAAACCCGAGAAATACCTGAAGTATTTATACCTGCCCAACCTGTTTGCCACTAAACGGACCGGCGAGATTCTGGCTGTAAACCCGACCACCATTTCGCAACGGGAGGATTCGGAGAAAACTGTTGTATCAGTGTATGATTATACACCCGAAACCCTGCATGAAAAAAGATCGGAACAGGTAAAAGATACTTTCCAGTATAAAGAGACTAACAGTATCAGCTGGATCAATATCGACGGTATCCGGAAAGCAGATGTGGAAGCGGTGTGTGAGAAATACGGTATTCACTCCCTGATCGTGGAAGATATACTGAGCGTGAATCAGCGGCCGAAAATGGATGAAGTGGAAGGCGTGATGTATTGCCTGTTGAATATGCTCTACTTCAATGAAGAAAATAAAACCGTAGAAACTGAACAGATCAGTATCGTTCTCGGTACCAATTTCGTACTTAGCTTCCAGGAAGATCCGGCCCGCGATGTATTCGATCCCATCCGTCACCGGTTGCATATTACAAAAAGCCAGGTACGGCAACGGACAGCCGACTACCTGCTCTATTCCATGCTGGATACGGTGGTGGACAGTTACTTTCTCATTATGGAAAAGCTGGGAGAACAGATCGAGTTACTGGAAGAAGAAGTGGTACGTAAAAGTAATAAGCGCTCCCTCGCCCGGATCAACCAGTTGCGCAAAGAACTGATCGTGTTGAAACGGAATATTGCCCCGGTACGTGATCTGCTCTCCGGACTGATCCGCAGCGAAAGCGAACTGCTGGACGACCGGACTACCAAATACTTTAAAGACGTTTACGACCATATCATCCAGGCCTTCGACCTGAGTGAGAACTACCGCGATGTGATGATGAGTGTACAGGATCTTTACCTGAGTAATGTAAACCTCCGCCTCAATGAAGTAATGAAAGTAATGACCATCGTGACCTGTCTCCTGGCCCCGGCCACCGTGATCGGCGGTATTTTCGGTATGAACTTCGATATCATTCCCTATTCACACCACAGCTTTGGCTTCTACTTCGCCGTCGGACTCATGTTCGTAATACCGCTGGTGATGTTGTATGTGTTTAAACGGAGAGGGTGGTTCTGAATGGTTAACAAGTTAAAAGGTTGAAAAGTTGAAAAGTTCGTCAACGTGGCGCTGGTTTTAGGAATTGAGCAAGCAATTATATTATTATACTATGTACGTTTTCAAACGTACTTATTACCCTTTCAACTTTTAAACCTTTCAACTACTCAGGCTACTTCCCGCAACCCCTCACCGCCATTCCTGCCCAGGTCATCTTCTTCCAGTTCTATGCGGCGGGTGATATCGTTGAGAGAAGACAGACGCTGTACGGTATAGGGAATAGTATCTAATCCCGAAACAAACCGTTGTATATAACTGTAAATACCAATCAGGCTGCCGGCTTCCATTCCTGCACCGGCCGCTTTGTTAGTAAGCAGCAATGAAAGACCAATGACCAGCATTACCAGTATTTCCATGATGCCGAAATTCCAGGCTTCCTGGTCACTGATACGGATCTGCCATTTACGGAGATTATCATAATGCTGACGGATCAGGTGACTGTTACCGGTGGATATAATATTCACCTGCTTTTCCAGTTCATCATTCTTTTGCTGGTTCAGCAACCGCATTCTTTTCCCGTATAAATAACTGAAGCCGATAACAGGTAACAATATACCGAGGCATACCAGGACCACCGACGTATCATAAAAAAACAACAGGATAAGAGAGCCAAGTAAACTATAGATTGCTTCAATAACATAGACCAGGTCAAATTCCAGGAAATCCACAAACTCCCGCGCCAGATTGGAATGCGCACTCAGCCTGGAGACATCTTCTTTGCCATAACGACGGGCGAGGAATTTTGTAACCAGCGACGTATAAATAGCAGAATAGGTTCTTGTATCGAGGCGGTGACGGATCATTCCGATCAACAACCAGCCCAGGTGAACCGCAGTCAGCAGTATCAGGCCTTTGTAACTACCCTTGATCAGGTCGTTTACAGCCATACCCAGGAAAAAGGGGCGCATCAGGCTGCCCAGCATTTCAATGGAAAATAAGAAATAGGTCAGCACCAGCCTGTAGCGGTGCTGCATCATAATTGTTCTGAGTACGGCAAAACGGGACATAGTTCATCTGTTTAGATAAAAGCCAAATCGAATGGATCAGTAAAATCTAATGGAGTGTAAGTATGAGACCGGAGAGGTTGTAAGACGTTTAACCGGCTACCGATTTCTCCCGCAAATTTAGCGAATTGCCGGGTTGTCCCGAAATTTTTCCCCGGCAGCCTTTTGCACCGCATTGACAATCAAATGGTTCCATGTGCTCGTCTAAAAAATGAGCATAATCGAGGGTGAGTTCCTGTCCTTTAGATATATCGGTAAGTGCTAATACATTCAGGCCGTCAAAGGCGGTATTGGCATCACAACAATGGTTCTGGGGCGCCCATTCAGCCGGGTCATCATCCCATAATATAAAAACCTCATCACTCACCGGATACGCATAACGGCGGAAATGCAGTTTCTCCTCTTCATTCCAGTTCTTTTCCACGAATCGTTTGGTGATGATGCGCTGGGAACGGCCCTCGCCTTTAAAAATGACTTCTCCTTTCCGGATGGCCCGGTTGGCATAAATACCATACCCGGCAATCGAGTTCCCCTTCATGATAAAGGGCCTGGTCTTCCGCTGATGACGGGCAATACCTTCCGCAATCATGTGACGCAGAAAACCGGACTGGCCGATCCCATCAAACTTTATGATAAAATCGGCAGAACCTTCATAACCGTCTTTGTAAAAGACTGAACAGGTGAAATTGATCTCCAGGAAATAAATCTCCTGTTTATCGTTTACCCTGAAATCCAATCGCGCATATCCCACCCCGTTAAATCCTTTGAAGATCCGTTCCGTCGCCGCCCGTAATTGCCGGTCAAGCACTTCATCCGTACAGGGTACATTGCAATCGGGATGCAGTTCCGATGTCTTTAACGCATACGTTTTAAAGGCACGCCCTTCCGGAAAAAGATACTCCACCGGGCGGAACACGGTGCAACTATGTTCATCGGCATTGGCCGCTACCAGTACGGTGAATTCGCGGCCCGCTATATATTCTTCCACCAGCAGGGGTCCGTACTCTCCGAGAATACTGATGCATTTCTGCTGCAGTTCAATTTTTGAATAGACCAGTGAATGTTCATCCACCCCCAGGCTGTCACCGGCTTTGGCGGGTTTTACAAACAACGGAAACTGTAAATGTTTCACCGCTTCCTCCACATCATTCAGTTCACTGATCAGCACATAGCCCGGTGTCTTCACACCTTCGCAATACGCGAGGTACTTCATCAGCTCTTTGGGCGGGTCATATAACTTGGTAGTAGGGCCGGTAAAAGGCAGGTTCAGGATTTCCAGTGTATAGATCACATCAATACTGGGCACTTCCCATTCCAGGTAGCCCTCACAGAGGTTGACAAATATATCATAGCCCTCTTTGCTGAGTTCTTTCAGCTGGCGATAAGTGGTAAGCTTGTTCAGGAATACAGTATGTACTTCATGCTCCGGAATCAATACCGATAAATCCCTGGGCGGGTCGTAGTTTTTATAATCCACCCCGGTGGTGGAATAATCCGGTTGCAGTACACATACTTTCATGGCTTGCTAAGGTAATGATCAGGGTAACACAAAACTTATTTCACGGTAACGGGTTTGGATTTCCGGGCAGACTGTTTTCTTATACCCGCTTCTTCCCGCAGCATACTTCTGCGGAGGGCGTCTTTCAGAATTTCCGTTATTACCCGGGTAAAAGAGCCCCCGGACGCTTTCAGTATGGCCCCGATTGAGGTATAATTTTCATCCTCGCTCAAACCGCACTGGGCATTGGCTTCGAGCATATACAATTTACCGGTTGCCGTATCCTGCCGGATATCTATCCGGGTATAACCCATACCTCCGCAGGCTTTATAGGCATCCAGGCTCAGTTGTTTCAATTGCTGTACCAGGTCTCCGTGTACCGGGCGATATTCATAAAAGTTTCCCTGCTCCGGCATCGGTGTTTCATCTTCATAAATTTCCCAGAGCCGGTCGAAAGACAGGAACTTTTCCGTTTCAGGCAGGGATTCATGAAACACTCTTTCCACCGGTTCATACACGATGCAATGTTCCGGATCATTACTGGAGCCGGTTATGAATGTGGTATACTCCGGACCGGTTATAAACTGTTCTACAAATAAACCATCCGCGAGCAGGTTCCAGCCCCGGTATCCTTTTTTGATTTCTTCAATCCGTTCCGCCAGTTCTTCTTCTGAATTCACCACATTTTTTACAGAAACACCCATACTGCCACCGGAAACTGCCGGTTTTATGATCAGCGGCGTACCCACGCGCTTACAGATCCCTTTCACGGAACCCTTCTTTTCCGTAATCACCCGCCAGCCGGCATTAGCCACACCGGCTTTATCAAACGCCTTCTTCATGGGAATCTTCGAGGTGGTGATGGTATAGAAATGAGCATCTGAACCGGTATAGATCAGCCCGGCTTTTTCCAGTTCATGAATCACCGATACACCCGGCGTACCGTTTACTTCATCCCCGTCACAGAGATTCAGCACCAGCGGGGTTTTATTTCCCGACTCGCTGGCAATGGAGGCAATAATGGTTTTAAAATTATCCATCGTCACCGGTTGCCATTTCCATTCCGTATTCAGTTCGCTGAATACACGGGTATACTCTTTTATACTCTGGGTAAAATCGTAATAGTATTGAATATTCGGGTCTTCCGATTCCAGGTGCGGAGCCAGTACCCATACCAGGTAGGGCTGAAAAAGGACGGAGGGTTCTTTACTGTTCATCGGGTATCAGGCAACTTTTTTGGCGGCTTTCTTCGCAAGACAGGATTGTATAAAATCGGTAAACCGGTATTGGGATACCTGCTCGTTTGTAAGAGAGGCGGCTCCCTTTATTTCACCAAGACAGGCGGGCGAACCGCAATAGCAATGAAACGACTGGGTCATACTCCATTCGGAAGACGGATAAAAGAAACAACATTCCGTGCCGGCCTTAATATCTTTCAAAGCCACCAGTTGCATCAACGTGGTATCAAAAAACACATTCGGATCACAACTATGATTAATATACTGGAGAAACTCAGGTGTAAGCGTGATATGTTTCCCCTCATCCACCTGTACGGTTAAATAAGTGGGCTCGGCGGAAATGGTACCTGCGGAAAAATCGGCTATCACATCACCGGCCTGCCAGTCACGCAGGGTGAAAAATGCATTTTGTCCATTACCAATTTGCTGACGTATTTCAGCAATATCATGTTGACTGACTAAGCGCCATACAGGCATTCCGGTTGCATTCATAATGGTTAATAGTAAGTAGTTAAATGAAGTTATAGATAAAGTTTATATCCTGCCCGTAAGTGGGATTAAATGTGAATAATTACTGACTTTGCCTGTTGCCTGGAAATGGCTACAGTCCTGCATTCCGGCTGATCAATACGTGGCTGTTCAGCATTGTCTTACTATCTTTGTTCCCCTTTTACCAATAATGTTGACGTACCGCTTTATCATAGTATACTTATTAACGGCAGTTTATTCCTTTACCGGCAATACCCAATGCACCCAGACCGTTACTGCATTTCCATACCAGGAGAGCTTTGAAAACAATACCGGTGCCTGGACCACGGGTGGCACGGCTTCTTCCTGGGCCTGGGGCACTCCGTCAAAAACAGTTATCAATACCGCTGGCGACGGAACCCGTTGCTGGATGGCCGGCGGGTTAACCAATACGAATACCTATTCCGATGGTGAGGCTTCCTGGCTGCAAAGTCCTTGCTTTGATTTTACCAACCTGCAATATCCCTGGCTGAGTATGAAGCTGTATTGGGAAACTGAACAGCAATGGGATGGAGCCTCGTTTCAATATTCGCTGGATAATGGTAACAGTTGGGTTACTGTGGGAGCCGCCAATGAAAAAGGAGATTGTCTGAATAAAAACTGGTTCAATACACCGGCCATCAGTGCCTTGTCGCCATTGGCAACAAGATTGCAGGGCTGGACGGGCAATGGTAAATTAAACGCAGGTGCCTGCCGGGGTGGCAACGGAAGTAAAGGATGGGTGCAGGCAGCCAGAACCTTACCCGAACTGGGCGGGGAGCCCTCTGTTATTTTCCGGTTTATATTCGGAGCAGGTACCACCTGTAATAATTATGACGGGTTTGCGATGGATTCAATCCATATTGAAGAAGCTCCGCCGAATAATGCCGGTTTCTCCTGGGTTTGCGACAGTACACGAAAGGTTCGCTTTATAAACAGTTCGGAACTATGCCCCTATTATCAGTGGAACTTTGGCGATCCGGGATCTGGCACAGATAATACTGCTGTACATGCCGATCCGATACATATTTTCAGTGCGCCGGGAACTTATACGGTTTCATTAACCGCCAGTGGTCCGGGTAATGCTCCATCCACTATTACTAAAACCCTGACCGTAGTGGAAACTGCTGCCACTGTAGTAAAACCGGCTTCCTGTGAAACCAATAGCGGCGGAGTACTTTCAGCAACCGTTACCGGGGCGGGTACACATCCCTTTTCGTATAACTGGAACAGCAACCCTGTACAATCCACTGCTATCGCCGGTAACCTGGGTACGGGTACCTATACAATAACTATCAATGGCACTGATTTCTGCAGTATACCGGTCAGCGTCTTTCTCGATCTTGATACCAGTTGCCGGGATATAGTTTTCCCTTCCGGGTTCACCCCGAATAATGATGGGAAGAATGATTGGTTCGGGCCACTGGGTTCAGTAGCGGCCGTAAGCAATTACCGGTTGAGTATTTATAACCGGTGGGGAGAACGGGTTTTTTATTCTGTAAACCCGAATGAAAAATGGAATGGATTATCCAAAAGCGAAAGAACGGAATCAGCGGTCTTCTCCTGGTTTTGCGAATACCAGTTACCAGGACAACCAAAGAACAGTAAGAAGGGAACCGTTATATTAATCCGTTAATCTGTTGATCTGGCGATTGCCGCTTCACGGGCAGCCAGCACCAACCGGATTTCACCGAAACTTACCTCCTCTCCCAACTCCTGTTTTACCGGGGTGATGGATTTGCCATCTGACCGGGCCAGTGCCGCTTCAATTTTATTTTGTTTATCAGCCGGCACCAGTTCCTGTATATCAATTTCTCCTGCCACTACATAACGTGCCAGGTGACCCTCAATAGTAGAAGGCGACAGGTTTCTTTCCCGGGCAATATCCGCGATCTTTTTTCCCTGCCGGAACAGCAGGAATGATTCCAGGTAAGTATCTTTTTTTCCTTGTGCCTGCCTTGTAGTCCGGGGTGATCTTGCCTTCTTTTCTTTCACTGCCGCTTTTTCATGTATGCGGGTGGTAAGGCCGTTTTCGTTACAGTATTCCAGGATGATTTCAAGGAATACCGGACCATACTGCCCGGTCTTCACTTCACCCATACCCGTAATTTGCCGCAACTCTTCTTTGGATTGTGGCAGATAACGCGCCATCTCATCCAGTGTAGTACCGGATAGCACCAGGTAAACCGGTAATCCCTTCCGGGCACAGATGAGATCCCGTTCTTTTTTTAAAAGAGCATATAAAGCAGGATGCGGCATATCGGAATCCGTAGTGCCGGCAGATGAAGCCGCATATACATTGACCGGAAAATAGGGCAGCAGAAATTTTTTCCGGTGGATATGCCAGGCGGCCACATCAAAACTTCCATCAAACCCTTTGCACATATAAATAGTTACCGACAGACGGGTAAACAATTCTTTCAGCAAATCATTCAGGTCTTTTGCCAATAGTTTACTGTCGGTAACCAATCCGGCAGCCTTGATATATTCAATCAGTTTCTGGGTTTCTTCAATAAAATGTACCGCGGCTTTACCGGTCCGTTCCGCAATGGCAGGATTCGATTCAGGTTCGCCGGGCTCTCTGAACTGCCCATCCAGCCATTGATGAAAGCGGAGCGCTGTTTCCTGCACCGGTTGTAACTGACGGAGAAATTCCGCTGCCCAGGGAATAGCTTCCTTATTGAAAGAATCAGGATGCTTTTGCAGTAATTCCCGGATGGCTTCTGTTATTTTTATGGCCGGCTGGTAATCAAAAAATTCTTTGAGAGACCTGAGCTGGTAGGCCTTTCTTGCTGCAGCCAGGGCGGTATGCAGCTCATCGGAACTGGCAGCCTGCCGGGTAAATTCAATGATACGGGGATCCGTAAGCAGGCTATTGTCCCTGATTTTACTTTTCAGCACCATGCCTTCCAGGCTGCTGCAACGGCTCAATGCCACGTAGACCTGTCCCGGGGCAAAAGCCTCACCCGCATCTATAATCGCTTTTTCAAATGTCAGTCCCTGGCTTTTATGTATCGTGATCGCCCAGGCCAGCCGCAGGGGAAACTGGGTAAATGCGCCCAGTATTTCTTCCTTCATCTGCTGATTGGCTTTGTCCAGGCTGTAACGGATATTTTCCCATTTCTCTTTGCTCACTTCAATTTCATCCGGCAAATCGGGGCAGGTGACCCAAATCTTGTTTTCTTCCAGCCTGGAAACGGTACCGATTTTACCATTATAGAAACGCTTCCCTTTATCCATACTGTCGTTGCGGATAAACATTACTTGTGCCCCTTCTTTCAGCAGCAATACCTGGTCGGCCGGAAAAGCCTGTTCCGGAAAATCATCTTCCAGTTCGGCTTCATACCGGAATACCGGTGCATTGAGTTGCTGCAGTTGGGCCGCATTGATATTCCGGGCCTGTTCATTATGCGTGGTCAATATGATATACCCGTCATCATGCTGCCGGCGCATCACCGGCTGAAAACGGCTGCCCAGTATCTGTTTTCCTTCTTCATTTAAAGCGTTATTCCGGACCTGGTTCAGCACTTCAATAAAGGAAGCATCACGTTGCCGGTATATTTTATCAAACTCAATATATAATGGCGGCTGCTCTTTTACCACCTGGCTATCAAAAAAATAGGGACTGTTATAATATGCATTCAGGATTTTCCACTCCGCGTCTTTCACCACCGGGGGCAACTGAAACATATCCCCTATATACAAAACCTGCACTCCGCCGAATTTCTCCTGCGGTGCATGCCGGACAAAGCGCAGCACTGTATCCACTGCATCCAGCAGATCGGCCCTCACCATACTGATTTCGTCGATCACCAGCAGTTCCAGTTGCTGCATCAGTTTTCTTTTCTCGGCATTCAGCCGGAGGCGACTGACCAGGCTGTGTTTATTACTGACTTCCTGGCCGCTGAAGCCAGTGCCTTTATTCACAGGTAAAAAGGGGCCAAAAGGCAATTGAAAAAAAGAATGCAGGGTTACACCCCCTGCGTTGATCGCTGCCACGCCGGTCGGTGCCACTACGGCCATTTGCTTATGACAGTTTTCCCGGATATATTTTAAAAAAGTCGTCTTACCGGTACCCGCTTTTCCGGTCAGGAAAATATCCCGCCCGGTCTGGTTAACCAGTTCGGTCGCCAGGCGAAACATCGTATTTGACTGATCAGGAGTAAAGGTCATAGCAGAATGAAGCTTCGATAGCACTGACTGGTGAGAAAATTAATCTTTATCCGGCAACACACAAATTAACACGAATTACCGGGGTCACGAAAATCGCTAATAAAACCGAAAGAAACGGAGCCCGGAATAATATTGGGCCACGAAAGACACAGCTGACACCAATCCACCAAAAACTGATCTTAAACCTTACTAACCCTTATCAACACCTGTGCTTTCGTGGCAATATTTTAACGGGTTTACTTATAAATGAAATAAACCCGGCTGCTTACGTTACCTGTCATTGTATTTCGTATAGTCAAAACCAATACGATACCACGGGAGCCGTACGCCTCACTTTCGCTTTTGACGTACGGCTTCGTGGCCATTAACTACGCTTCCGGCTGACGGCTGCCCAGCATCAGTAAATCATTCACCTGAATTTCGGTGATGTACTTTTTCTCGCCTTCCTTGTTGTTATAGCTACGGTTGATGAGTTTTCCTTCGATAGCTATTTCCTTCCCCTTGGTGAGGAATTTCTCAACGATCTCGGCCAGTTTGCCCCAGGCCACCAGGTTGTGCCACTGGGTTTCTGTTACCTTTTCACCCTTCGTGTTGCGGTAGCTTTCCGAAGTAGCCATGGAAAACCGGGCCATCTTCCTGCCCCCGTCAAAGGTTTTGATCTCGGGCGCATTGCCCAGGTTACCGATCAGCTGCACTTTGTTTTTTAATGCATACATAGTTTTTCAGTTTGTGTTCCGGGTATTTCACCGGAACGGTTTACAATGGTTTTATCTCAGTCCCCGGTGGACGTCACACCGGATGACGGGACAAATATGCTATCGCCATGAGCCCTTACCCGGTTTTTATCCGTTTATTCCCGAAACTAAATGTGTAAAACCCATTTGTACACGGATCGTGATTTGTACTTTTCATCCACCTAAACCTTGACTATGAATATGCTTCGAACCGACAAGCGGGCCTGCCAGGCCTGCGGCAATCCGATACAAGGACGAGCCGATAAAAAATTCTGCAATGATTATTGCCGGAATCATTTCAACAATGATTTAAAATCACGTGATACATACAGTCCCCTCATCCGCAGTATCAATAACAGCCTGCAACGCAACCGGAAAATACTGGCCGGTATTCTGGAACAAAAAGGGGAGTCGGCAAAAACCAGCCGGGATAGTCTGCTCCGCCAGGGCTTCCATTTTAAGTACCTGACCCATACCCGAACCAGCAAAAACGGCCGGCTATACTACTATTGCTACGAATACGGGTATTTACCATTAGAGAAGGACTCCTTTTTAATTGTAAAGAAGAAAGAAGAGTAAATTTTTGCCTTTACTTTTGCAGCATGCCAAAACCCGTAATCTGTATCGGCGCCGCCCTGGTCGACGAACTCTTCCATGCCACTTCTGAAATGTTGCTGGCCACCACCAATGATGCTACTGTAACCAAAACCGCCGGAGGGGTGAGCCGGAATATTGCGCAGCAACTGGCCCTGCTCGGTGTACCCGTACAACTGATCAGTGTGGTGGGCAATGACAGCGACGGTGACTGGCTCAAAAAAGTAAGTCTCGATGCCGGTGTAAAACTGGATGCCATGATCACCAAGGAAGGGCTCACCGGCAAATACACCGGGATCCTGAATGTGGATGGTTCGCTGTTTTCCGCCTTTCTTACTAACGCCGCCATACACCTGATTACACCCGAACACCTGCAAAACCATATTGAGCTGATGCGTTCGGCCTCTTATATACTCGCGGATGCCAATATCAGTGTGGACACCGCCGAATGGCTGATGAATTTCAGTAATGAAAACAGGATTCCGTTTATCCTGGAGCCCGTATCCGTACCACCTGCCCGGAAGTTCCGGCATGTGGAACTGAAAGGCCTCTTCCTGATCACTCCCAACGAGGATGAATTGCCGGTGATGTGTTCCGAACAGGCCAGTATGACCCAGATGCAGATTGAAGAACTGCTGGAACGCGGGGTGGAACAGATCTGGCTGCACAACGGGAAAATGGGATCTGCTTTATATAAAAAGGAAAAAGCGATTACCCTGCATGCACCGGATATCGAAGTGGTGGACTGCACCGGGGCCGGTGACGGTTCTTTAACCGGATTTATTCTCGGCAAATTCCTCGGCAAAGACGATATGGACTGTCTTAAACTGGCTCATACCCTTTCGGCCGAAATCCTGCAGGTAAACGGGGCCATTGCCACTCACCTGAACCAGGAAAAACTGCTCAGCCGTATCACCAACTATTATCCTTCCTGATGCATACCTACCTGGACATATTACCGGAAGTAAAAGAAGCTTTAGCCGCAGGTAAGCCGGTCGTGGCACTCGAGTCTACGATTATTTCTCACGGTATGCCATACCCGCAGAATGTGGAAACAGCCCTGGCTGTTGAACAAACAGTACGCGACCACGGGGCTGTACCGGCCACCATCGCTATTTTCAATGGGAAATGTTATGCCGGCCTCACCGCTGAGCAGATCCGGTATTTCGGACAGGCGGAGCAGGTATGGAAAGTAAGTCTCCGGGATATGCCCTATGTACTGAGCCAGCAGCTGTACGGTGCTACCACTGTGGCGGCCACCATGCGTATTGCAGCCATGGCCGGTATCCGCATCTTTGTAACCGGCGGTATCGGCGGGGTACACCGCGGGGCGGAAACATCCATGGATATATCAGCCGACCTTACTGAAATGGGACAGACATCCGTGGCTGTAGTCTCCGCCGGGGTAAAATCCATTCTCGATATCAACCTTACCCTGGAATACCTTGAAACTAAAGGCATACCGGTGGTTACCTACGGACAATCAGAATTTCCCAGCTTTTACTCCCGGAAAAGCGGATACGCTTCCCCGTTGAGACTGGACAGTCCGGCCGCTATTGCCGCCATGCTCCATACCAAATGGAACCTGGGACTTGAAGGATCCGTACTGATCGCCAACCCGGTACCGGCCGAACGCGAAATAGTGAGTGATGAAATGGAAATTCATATTCAGATCGCCCTGAATGCCGCCAAAGAAAAAAAGATCAGCGGTAAAGAAGTGACCCCCTTTCTTTTAAAATATATTGCCGGACATACTAAAGGAGAAAGCCTCGAAGCTAATATTGCCCTGATTAAACATAATGCAAAAGTGGGGGCGGAGATTGCTGTAGCCTACGCTTCATTGTAAGTATGAAGTACGGGTACTAAGTACGGGTACTAAGTACGAGGTACGAAGTACGACCCTCCATCAGTCATTGTATTCCTGGCCCCCGGCACCTGTATTACCTGCTTTCTTTATATTGCAGTATATGAGAAAAACTCTTTTCTTCCTGTTCTTGTCTCTTTCCCTGCTGGCTGCAAATGCCCAGGATTCCATAAAAAAATTCACGATCCTTTATACAAACGACCTGCATGCGCATCTTGAACCGCAGATAATCCCCTGGATCAGTAAAACCCGGCAGGTGGGAGGATTTGCCAATATTGCTACCCTGGTAAAACAGGAAAAAGCCGCCAACCCGCATACAGTTTATTTCGATGCCGGTGATTTTTTTACCGGGCCCTATATCAGCTCACTCACAAAAGGAGAAGCGGTGATCGATGTGATGAACCATTTATCCATTGACGCGGCCTGTATCGGCAATCATGAATTTGATCATGGCTGGCAGAATGTACCCCTGCAACTGAAGAAGGCCACCTTCCCGGTACTGAACGGCAATATTTTCCTGAAGAAAAAGAAGAATAAACTGATCTGGAATCAACCTTATAAAATCATAACCGTAAACGGTATACGTATTGGTGTTATTGGTTTGCATGGAAAATTTGCCTTCTATGATACCATCGCGGATGAAATGATCCGGGGCGTGGAAGCGCGGGATGAAGAATACTACCTGAGAAAATATATCGCTGCATTGAAGGGAAAAACAGACCTGATCGTACTATTGGTACACCAGGGAGTACCCGGCCGTCAGTCTTCTGCCGGTGGTGCCGATGTGGCCCGTAACCTGCAACGGGATATTGAACTGGCTCAAACCGTACCCGGTATTGATATCCTCATTACCGGACATGCCCACCAGGGTACAATACAACCCCTTGAAGCAAACGGAACCCTGATTGTATCTACAGATGCATTGGGTATGGAGCTGGGTAAACTGGAGCTGAACTATAACCCGGCCACAGATAAAATTACCGGCTACCGGAATAAACTGGACTATCTCTTTGATGATGCTGTGCCTGATGACAGCGCCACATTATCGGCCATCCGGTACTGGAAAGAAAAAGTCAAACTGATTACTGAGGAAAAAATATGTACCATACCCGTCTCTTTAACCCGCTCGTACGGCGATGAATCCACGATGGGAAATATGGTGGCCGATGCCATGCTGCATGCCTCCCCCGGAGCCGATCTTACCCTGACCAACAGTGGCGGACTAAGACAGGATATTGAAGCGGGACAAGTAACGGCAGGGCAACTGATCTCCGCATTCCCTTTTCCGAATACTATTGTAGAAGTAGAACTGAAAGGAAAACAAATCAGGACCCTGATGGAACACGGTGCCGGACTTACCAATGGAATTCTGCAGGTTTCAAGAGGCGTGGAAATGCAGTATGATGAATCAAAGCCAATTGGTCAGCGTGTAGGTTTGATTCAACTCAATGGAAAACCACTGGACAACGATCGCGTATATAAAGTGGTTACATCAAATTTCCTGGCCGATGGCGGTGATGGCTTTGTGGAATTTAAAAAAGCTATATCGGTTAAGAAAACCGGTATCGAGATCGTTCAGTCGATGATAACCTATCTCCGTTTATCGCCCACGTATACACCGCAACTTTCCGGGCGGATAATTCATAAACAATTCTGAGATGCCGGGGAATGTTTGTTTACGGTATGGAGGAATATTCCAGAATGTAGAAACAATTAGTAAAAGGCCATTTCTATACCAATGGTTTGCAGAGGATTAGGGTTTGGCACTCCCTTGGATTCTGTTAGGAAAAACAGATATGAAACATCCGAATATCTCTACCGTCTTTGTGGTTGATGATGATCCGATCTGGCGAAATCTGCTCGTAAATATGCTGAAAGATATCGGCTATTATAATGTCAATGCGTTCGAAAATGGTCCCTCCTGTTTATACCATCTCCATAAAGAACCCGACCTGGTATTCGTTGATTACACGATGGAAGAAATGAATGGCATTGAATTGTTGCAACAAATCCGCATTCTGGTACCCAATACAGCAGTAGTATTGTGTACTTCAGTCGAAGATATAAGCCTGGCGGTTAGAGCCATGCGAAGCGGTTGCGCTGATTATATTACCAAATCCACGACCAGCAAAGAAGAGCTCAGCAACGTGATGAACGAACTCGGGGAACTCCGCTATTTACAGGAAAAAGTCTGAAACGTCAGTTGAACCATGCCTTTCACCCTTGCCCATGCAGCCATTATTTATCCATTGAAAAAAATGGACAGGCGGCTGTCTGTCTCCGGCCTGATTACAGGTGCGGTTATTCCCGATTTTGAATATTTTATCCGCATGCGGCATATCAGCAGCGGTCACCAATGGAATGAAAAATTGCTGTTGCATTTTACCGCCGCTCTGTTGCTCTGCTTTCTGTTTCACGGGCTGATTAAAAAACCCTTGTATGAAAATCTTCCGCCAAAATTATCAGGCTATTTATACCCGGTTATACAACTGAACTGGAACAAGAACTTTCTTAAACATACCGGTTTAATTACACTTTCTGTATTACTTGGGATTTTCTCCCATTTTCTCTGGGATTCCTTTACACATAAAGGAGCATTGATGACAGAATTGCTTCCCCGGCTTCAGTATACATTTTCCATCGGGAAAACACAACTCCCCGTTTATTTTATGCTTCAGCTTTTATCGAGTATCGGCGGACTCTGGATATTATTCCGGTCTGTACCACCCAATCCGGTTGTTACGGAAAAAATAGTTCCCACCGGTAAAAGCAGTTTCTACTGGCCCGGTTTAATCCTGATTTCGCTGAGCCTGTTCCTGCTCCGCTTTTTTGCCTGGGCAGATAACAATTCCTATCTCAGTTTATTGAAAGCAGCCATCGGGGCAGTACTCTATAGCTGGATTATTGTTTCCCTGCTTTATCGTTTGATCAAAAAAGGCTAGGCCGCCCGTTTCGACCGTTCCCAGTTTACCGATTGTGCCTTCCGCATATACCGGATAAATCCCAGGTAGACGGAAAGATTCATGATAAAGAAGTAATAGGGCACAAACAGGAGCTTAATCCTGGTTTCCCTGTTCTCAAGGAACCACCCGGTTAAAGCGGCGATATAAAACAAGATCTGCAGCCAGAACAGAATAGAATAAAAACCAAAATCAAACAATCCTTCCTGCCAGGCGAGCGTAAATCCCAATGGCAGTAAAACAAGCAGACAAAGCGGTGTCAGCGTCCAGCGCAGTACCCGGTGTGAGATATATTGAAAGGACAGGAGGCCGTAGCGGAAAATATTCAATAGAGAACGAAGACGTACAACGGATTGAATACCGCCTGCAGAAATACGGATTTTTCGTTTCAGCTCTTCTTTTACATTGGCAGAGGCCGACTCTACGGCATACGCTTCCGGATCGTACTGAATCTGGTAACCATCCTGGGCCACACGCAAAGAAATAATAAAATCATCAAGCAGTGTATCGGTTTCCACATGACGGTACAAAGAACTCCGGATCGCAAATAACTCACCGGCAGCACCTACCACCGAATATAATTCAGCATCCCATTTCTTCAGGGTGGATTCGTATTTCCAATATAATCCCTCACCGGCACCTGAAGCCGTATCCGTCTCTTTATCCACAATTCGCTTTTCGCCAGATACACAACCCACTTCAGGGTTTGAAAATAACCGGACAATGCGCCTGATAGACTGACTGCCCAGCATCGTATTGGCATCACTGAATACAACGACCGGTGTAGTTACAAAACTCATTCCCCGGTTCATGGCTCCGATTTTTCCATTCCGCTCCGGTAAGTGATGTACCGTTACTCCTTTATACTTTCTCAGTAAATCCGGACTGCCATCATCCGAGCCGTCTGTTACCCATACAATTTTCAGTTTATCGGCCGGATAATCCAGCATTTCTGTGTTTTGCATTTTTTTCTGCACATAGTCCTTTTCATTGTATGCGGCTATAAACAATGTTACTTCGGGTTCGAAACCGGCCTCTGCTGCCGGGACTGCTTTTTTAAACAACCGCTTTATGCGTACCATGAAATATAAAACGATTCCATACCCGATATAGGTATAGAACACTATAAACACGAAAATCCAGAATAATAGTTGCAACATAATTGTAGTATTGATACGGTTAATTTAGTTTGCCGGATGGCCGGATGTTTGATACATTTCCCGGTACATATGCAGCACTTGCTCAGCCATGGCTTTCCAGGAAAACCGTGCTGCCTGACGAATACCATCGCTGATCATGCTTTCCTTAAGTGCAGGGTTATCCAGCACTTTTTTTATAGCCGCTGTTATTTCCGCGGGATTATAGGGATCTACCAGTACTGCTGCACCACCCGCTACTTCCGGCATGGATGAAGTATTGGAAGTAATAACCGGAGCGCCACAAGCCATGGCTTCAATAATCGGAATACCAAAACTCTCCCGCAGCGACGGGTATAAAAACAAACGGCATTGACTATAAATACCTGGCAAGTCCCGATTGTCCACATAACCGGTCAGTACAATCCGGTCAATAAGTTCCGGCGCCCCGATCTCCTGCAGTATTTTTTCCAGTTCACTCCGGTCATAATCAATCATCACCAGCTGCACGGCACTACCTGTCTCTTTTATATAATCGGCAAACGCTTTTAATGTCCCCGGCGTATTCTTCTTTGGATGGGTATTTCCCAGGAAAAAGAAAAACTCGTCCGGCAGATGATACTTCGCTTTTATACGGGCTCTCTCGGCTGAATTGGCTACCGGTTTAAAATGTTCACTCACCCCGTTATAAACAGTATCCAGTCGGTTATCCATTTTCATTTTGAAAAAATCAGCTATACATTCTTTTTCAAAACCGGAAACCGTAATGATTTTACGGGCTTTTTTCATAATACGCGGAACCAGCAGGCGCCGGTACGCATTGCCGAATTTCTGGTAATTGGTTCCTTTGCCCATTAATAAAGCCGGCAGGCTGCTCTCCATATAAATAATATCGTGCAGGGTGATCATCAGCGGCGTTTTTCCCAGCAAAGGAGCCGTATTGCTGGTACAGTGCAACAGATCGCAACCATACTTTCTGGCAGCCCGCGGCAGAAGCACCTGTTCCCATACCGGGTAACTGGCTTTTCCCAATTCCACAATTTTGAAATTAGGTGTTTCCTTAATCACCGTATTGTCTTCATCCGGACTTACAAAAATCACGTACTCGTTCACTTTATCCACTTCCTGCAGGTTGCGGATTAACTCCAGGGCCACCATATCCATTCCGTGTTTTTTCTTCCGGAAAATCCGTTGCGCTTCTATACCAATTTTCATAAAAAGGGTTTTATCAGTTAACCAATGATCCACTTCCGGATCCGCTCATATATCACCACTTCCACCAGGTATGAAAAACCGATCAGCAGCAGGATATAAAGACTGTATTCCACTAGTTTATTATTCAGAAACTGTAAATATGAGGCTTCGATCACCAGGTAATGATGCGCGATATAAATTACATAGGAAGCCGGTGCCAGGTATTTGAACCAACCGAATACCGGATTAAAACCCACCCAACGTAACTGGTGCCAGATGACCGCGCCAAACATGACAAAAAATGCAAACAGGAAATGCCGGAGTTCCACAAAGGGATAAGCCACCAGCGGATAACTGTACACTTTTGTATAGGCAAAGTGAATATACAGGTTGAGCCCAAGCAGGGCCGTTGCCCCGATCAGTACATAGGTATATGGAAATAAACGGCGAAGGGTGATCGTTTCTCCTTTCAGGTACATGTCGGCAAAAAGCACACCGATCCACCAGATACCGAAATACATAATGAGCCGGTTGAGAAAGAAAGGATAAATAATATAAGAAGCCGCTGCAGTAAGGATGAGGATATTCACCCAAAGTTTTACTTTGCCCGGTTCTATAAAACGAACCAGTACATAAAATAGCATATAAAACCACCACTCATATGACAGGGACCAGAGAACCCCGTTACCCATATAGGCCCCGGTAATCACATTGGGCTTTTGGGATATCACATCCTGCAGCATCAGCAGGTTGCCCAACAGGTTGGACCAATCCGGATTTGCCAGCTGTCCTTCCTGCTGACATTTCAGTAAATAGCCGAGCAGGTAAATAAAAAACAACGGAATATATAAGCGGATAAACCGACGGACAAAATAAAACCGGAACGATTTATCGGCAGATTTCTCATAAGTATATTTTATAACAAACCCCGACAATACAAAAAACACGATTACCGCTTCCGGACCGAACCGGAACAGCAACCCGATATTTACCCCCGCCAGCATTATCTTCTGGGGCAATAAATGAAACAACACCACATACAGGGCGGCAAAACCCCGTAATGATTCCAGTTTCTCCAATCTTTTCTTTTTCATGATGCACTGAATTTATTTAACCCGGCTTTATTACTTTGTACCCGCAGTGTGCTTGGTATGAATAAATGTTTTATTGGCTCCTTTTATCCGCAGCAGCGACATCAGCATTACAAACATGCCCCGGGGCAGGCTGAGCACCGCCTTTCCCGTGCGCGCGGAATACAATGCACGCGGTATAGAGAAAACAAAGGAAAGCACACAGGCAATGGCCAGGCCCATCCACATATAATTGTATATCACCGGTATATCAAACAGGATATTAAGCACAATATGAGCCGTGGCAAATAATCCGACTCCGCCCAGCAGCAGGATCCGCGGTGGTTGAATGAACTGAATGGCTTTATCAAAATAATCCAGGTTGCCCTTGCTGAATAAATGCCCGGCAGCAGGCAGGATGTCTTTTTTAAAATAATGCAGCTGTGCAGAAAGCCAGCGGCGACGCTGATTGCCGAAGACCTCTGCCTTTTGCACTTTTTCATCATAAATAGTTGCACGGTCCAGGTAGATGATGGTATTTTTTTCTTTCAGCATCCGTAGCTCAATCTCCTTATCAAAACCACCCACAGCCTTTACATCCGCCATGATTGTTTTGAAATAGGTATAATCGAATGCCATTCCGGAGCCGATAATCGCCGATGACAAACCAAGTACCCGGTGCCCTTTGCGGAAAATATGATTATTGATTTCTTCACTGACCGCATCCAGTACGGCCCAGGAAGTATTCAGGTTTTTGGCTGTACGATGTCCCTGAATGGCTCTAAAACCGGCTGCATATGCCGTATTCACCTGTTGCAGAAAATCGGATGCCATTATATTATCCGCGTCCAGCACTACGGCAATATCATACGGATTAGTAAGCTGTGCCATGGCTTTATTCAGGGCCTTTGATTTGGTGCTTTTATCAAAACTGACTTCAATCAGTTTCACCGGAAGTGAACGCAACGCGTTCAGCGTGTCTTCCCGGAATGAATCGGCAATAATCACCACGTCAAAAAGACCCACGGGATAATGCTGTTGCAGCGCATGACGGGCCACCTCCACAATCACTTCATCTTCTTTATACCCCGGAATCAGCACGGCAATCCGGTGTTGTCTGACGGCTACGGGCAATACAGGATCGCGGTAAAACAAACCAGCGACTGCAAAAACGAAAATATACAACGTGGCCGCGCCGAGTACCGCGAGCAGGAGTATCTGTATCAGCATATACACTTGCATAAATCAGTTTTTAAGTTTTCGGGCAATAGACCGGAGTTTCAGGGCCGATTTGCGTAAAAAAGGAAGGTGCTTCCCGCTCTTTAGATTGTACATAAATGATTCTGCTTCAAAAATCATTTCAAAATTCTCCGTACACAGGACAGGTTTTTTTGAAAGCCGGTTGATCTCCAGCGCCTGCGACATTTCACTCTCCACAAAAAGTACATACGGCTTTGCCATATAGGCATTCGCTTTATGGCCGCCATGATTATTCGCCCGCTGACGGGCTTTCATATCCGGCAGATCCAGCATTACGAGATCATTATATTTAATGTTATACTTCGCCAGCCAGGTCTCTGTTTCCTTTCTGTATTTCTCCAGGCGGGAAGTAACAATGGTCCCGATCTTGCTGCCGGGAATAAACAAAGGAGGCGCATTGAGAATAAAATCAATATACTTCTCCCCATCATCATTTTGTTCCGGCAACGGATCCGCGCAGAGCACACCGTCAATATCAAAACAGGCTTTCTCCAGTGTGGTATGATTCAGGATATTCCACTGGAAATAGCGCGGCAGCGGAACGGTTTCAAAATAATAATCCACCGATTTTTCCTTGCCCGGTATCACATAAATCGCGCAATACTTAATATCAAACTGATCATTCAGCTCTTTCAGGTTTTCCCGGCATTCCTTCAGCGCGGCACCGGAAGCCACACTGTCATCCACAATCAGTATTTTCTTAAACTGTTTTGTATCGAAAAACTGACCCCTGGCACCGGCTTTATAAATATGCCCGTTCATGAATGAATGTATATCCGTATACGGTTTATTCAGGTACAGGGCCAGCAGGTTGGCCGGCAGCATGCCGCTGCGGGGCACCCCGACAATCAGATCAAAATCACGGGGCAGAATACTCAGGCGTTTTAATATGATCTTGTTGAGATCGGCAATATTGCGGTAATACATAGTTAGGGTTTTAATTTTTTTTGGATATAGGACAGAATGGTGGCTGCATTGTTTTCCCAGGAATGACCGGCTGCAAAAGCAATCCGTTTATCCTCCAGGTTATGATTATTGTCTTCCAGTGCTGCCTCTACGGCGCCGGAATACTCTTCTACATTAATACAGAGATACACGTGATCACGGAACAGTTCCATAGTATTCGTACGGGTGGCAATCACCGGTTTGCCCATGGCCAGGTATTCATCCACTTTACGCGGATAGTTACCAATCGTGATTTCATTAATCAGTTGCGGATTCAGACAAACCTGGAAAGCCGCCATATACTCCGGCACCCTGTTTTTGGGTATGCTGCCGGGGAAATACACATTGGGCAGCTGATGCAAGGGATGCGTGGCAAATACTTTATCTTGCCCGCCAATCATCACAAAAGAATAATGTGGTTTTCGTAATGCCAGTGCATGGAGCAGCTCTGCGTCCAGGCGAAGACTGTTGATATCCCCGATATACCCGATACGGGGCTCCGGAATAGTAGACAGTTCATCCGGTAAAGTATAAACGGCTTTGGGATTATAGGCACTCAGATCCACCCCCTGACCAACATCAAAACTGCTGCTGTTATGCGGCCGGGCAAATGCGGCGAGATCTGCTGAATTACACAGCACCAGGTCGCTCTTCTGAATGAGCAGCGGCTCCAGCCTGGCCACATGTTTTTTCCAATAAGCAAAAGGTTGCAGATTATCCCGGCGGTAATACACGGACAAGGCCGGCTTCAGGTATTCACGGGAATAAAAACTGCGGTAAATATCATTATCGATAAAATGGATATAGTTCTTAAAACCCAGTTCAGCAGCTGCTTTACGCACATAGTTAAATATGCGGCGGTTATTCCACTTATTAAAAAAATCGAATACCGGTCCATCCGGGAAACCATTCACCGACCAGACGAGAAAGGGCAGATCCAGCACCCAGAGGTTTTCTGTAATCTGACGCAAGGGCGCGGCCTCTTTCTTATACACCGCTTTACGACGGGTATTTTCCGGTGTGGGTTTACCTTTATAAAGAGTCATGATATCCAGGGGACTGTTTACATACAGTACCCGGTTTTCGCGGGCAAACTGCCTGGCGATATCAATGGCATTGGAGCCAATGGGAATATCCCATGACTGCAACCCGGTTATAATAAAATCGTTTCCTTTCATAGTATTGTAATTGTGGTTATCCATTTACATTAGTTGTGGTTACATCGCTCTGGTCTTCTTTTGTATCGAGTGCTTTTGTATTCAACATGAGGGCCATTGAAATATACAGGGTAACGGCGGTGGGCATTCCTCCGAGAATGGCATTGCCATAGGAAGCCGCCATTACACCGGCCATACCGGCAACCATGGCCGTTATTTTCAAGCGCAACTGAGGATCACGTATTTTAAACATGACCGCATACGACGATTTTGCGAGGATATAAAAGAGTATAAACAGATGAAGTGTAAGTCCGATAGCACCCAGCTCCACCCAGATGAGTACATACCAGCTGTCGGTAGCTACCTGTGATAAAAAAGCATTGGGCAGGTATTTCTGTGCTTTAACACCTCCATGTCCCACTCCGCCACCAAAAGGCCTTGAAGCCAGATAGCCTTTCAGAATACGTTGATTATCGAGCCGCACCTGCAGCGACGCGTCATTGGGGTCGAAAGCCGTACGCATCCGGCGGATCTGGTCATTGCCCTGCCCGATTGTAGTGTATTTAAAGAATACAAAGACAAGGGCCAGCACGGCAACGCCAATACTCAATACCCTTATATTTTTACGCAATACAAAAAAAGTCATCAGGCCTGCCAGTGGTACACTGATCGCACCCCTTGTACCTGATATGATCATACCATATAAACCCAGTATCGCCACGGTATTGAAAAACATGCGCAACTTGCCTTTTACTGATTTGGCATAGATAAACGCCACTACTGCATTATAGGCCTGGTTGGCACCAAACTGCCCCGCATCACTCATAAATGAAAAAACACGGAGTTTACCAAAGAGGATATGTGTTTTATAATTGCCTTCATCCAGCCATGCCTGTTCAGCTCCATCAAGCCCCATTTTCAGCTGCATGATCCCTTTCAGTGTGGCCAGAATGGAAAACACGCCCCAGATGGTCAGGAGTATATCCATCCGCCGGTGATTATTGATCAGAAGTAAAGTCAATGGTACAATCAGCAGCATATACATGGACATGCCTCTGCCGGAAAACCAGGCAGCCATACTCCGCGCTTCCGGATTTACAATTTCAAAAACTGAATACGCAAACCAGATCAGTGCGAGATAGGTAATATCTTTATTGACAGGAGACCAGTCAACCTTCTCCCTGAAGCGATTCATGATTAATGCCAGGTAGGTCATAAGCAGAATGGCGTCCATACCCAGTCCCACCTGCACGTCTTTTAGATAACGCCCCATGCCAATCAGGGTAAAGCCCAGCATAACCGCTGTATATAAACCATATACCGGATTGATAAAAAGCAGATAGCCGTAAATTAAAACACAGCAAACCCCAAATAATAAACCCACACCCATTATCTGCATCTTCGCGGTAACTACTGCTACCAGTAACAGGCCGCCCATCAGCAACAGGAATGTAAACGGCTTAGACAACCGGGAAGAACCGGTACCTGCGTCAAAGGGTTGTATGTTATTGGCTGTCTGCATTTGTAATTATGAAGGCTTTACCAGGTGACCCCGGTGAAGAATAAACTTTGCATACAGATCCCGGTAAAACTGCATCCCCTGTGTAAAAATTTCTTTTACGGATAACTTCAGCTCCCTGTTCAGAAAATAAAAGCCCAGCCATATGCCCACCAGGGTAAACAGAATGGAAGCCACAGCCACCATCACGAGGGATTTAAAAACAAATACCGCAACGATATCACCGGCTATATTGGCTACTACCATCACCAATACCTTCAACGCATTTACACCCGGCCGGTTAATACTGTCGAGTGCAATACCTGTCATCCTGTCGAGTGGCAGCAATAAACCATAAAGGGAAAACACCTGCATTATTAATACCACATTGAACGCCGCTCCAGCTCCCTGTACCAGGTACTGGTTTCCCGCCAGCAGGTATACAAACCATTCGGCAAACAGGAATGTAAGAAGACTGCCGGCAACAAATAATAAACTGATAGCGCCGGTATAGGTGTAGAAAATATTTTTTACTTCATTATTATTACCAAGCAGACTGGCTTTCGACATTTTGGGAAAGGCCGTAGCAGCAAAACTCCGTAACGGAATCTGTTGCAGTTCGGTCAGCTTTAATGGAATACTATATAGCGCCACCGCGCCTACTCCCATTGGGCTCATACTGATAATAATCGCATCAGCACTCCGCAACAGGTTGGTACCAATCAGGGTAAATGTAGTGTACTTGCCAAAATGCAGCAGTTGCCAGGTAGCTGCTTTGTCAGCTTTAAAAGTGAATCGCAAACCATCCCATCCGGATACTACTGCAAGCAAAGAGGTAATTCCATTAACCAGCAATAGAAATAATACAAGTTGGTTCAAAGAAAACGCGTGTGTAAAATGTGTATACAGAATAACGGCAAAGAATAAAATGCTGTTTACCGCTTTAATGAATAACATGGCACCAAAACGGCGATCGGCCTGTAATACCACCAATGCATTATTCCAGGGCAGATTTAAAATAGCCAGTACCGGGTACCAGGTAAAGAAGAGACCGTAACCGGCCAGTTCCAGTGCTTCACCAAAGAGTAAATTGGCACTTAGCAAGAGCAGAATGATCAGTCCGGTGGAAAAAGCCCCGATCACGATATTGGATCCGATCAGTTGCTGACGTGTACCGGCGGATGCCCCGGAGAGATACCGGATCAGCCCGGTATTGGTAATGCCAAACCGAAACATCTCCACAAAAGATCCTGCGGAGATAAACAACATCCACTGACCAAATTCAGTAACCGTGACGGTTCTGGCGAGCAAGGCAAAACCGGCCAGGCCAAAAAAGGCAATCACAAGATTCCCGGCCAGTGAAAGAAAGTTATCTTCCCGCAAAAGTTTATGGAACATTTTTTTCACAGGCAGCGTCAGATTTGATTTTTTGAATAAAAGCGGAACCGGAGCAGGTTCTTCAGTTTTTTCCGGATAACATTCCGCTTCTTCGGCAGATCACCCAATACAGATTCAATTTCATTAATCTCCGCCCCGTTGAGCATAAAGCCGATCCGGTTATCTGTCAATGGCAATAAGCTTTTTAATGCCCCTGCATCAGATTCAGACCAGGCTCTGTTGGCCCGGCAAACCAGCACCGTCATATCGGCATGCTGTACCAGTCGTACCGGGTAGTTCTTCACCAGCATGGCCGGAAATTCTATTAACACATAGTCATACCCTGCTGTATGCTCTTTTGTCTGTTCATCCAGCAGTGATTGGTAACTCTCCGCATTATAAAAATGGTAATCGGAAGAATACACCCTGCAATCATCCGGGGACAGAAAATCCGTAGCCGGCTGCAGGAACGGGCTGTTATACTGAATCCGGGGATCCGGATAACCGAGCAGACGGGTCAGCAACGGGAAGCGGGCTAATTTACGTGTATTGGCTGCTGTTATTTCATAATTCAATACCAGCACTTTTTTTCCCTGTGCATGGAGTTGACGTGCCAGGTTGGCCACCACTACCGATTTGCCTTCTTTATCCTGTGTGCTGACAAACAGTATAGTCCTGGGGGGCTGACCGGCAGAACGGGTATTCGCCGCCTGTTCCAGTTGTTGCAAAGCTATATCGGTCAGCCGTTGTTGCACCAGGGCAAAATCGCTCAGCCCGCTGTGCAGGTATATTTTTGGAAATACACCCAATGAAGATATTTTTAAAACCGAAGCCGCGTGTTTGAGATTACGCAGGGAGTTGTCAAAATATTCCATGGCCAGTATTATGCCCAGCATCAGTATAAATCCCAGGAAGGCCGCCGCGATAATCAGCACTTTGCGCTTTGACGGCAAGGATGATAATGGGTAAAAAGGCGCGTCCACCGCTTTCAGATTAGAGGAAAGTTCATTGTCCTGCTGTTTCAGTTTGGCCAGGTTCAGACCGTGCAGTATTTCCAGGTAGCCCTGTTCAGAAACGGAAATTTCCCGTTCAATCCGTTTTATATTAGCACCGGCTGGTGCATAAATGGAATACTGTTCCTGAAACTCGCGGTTATTCTGATCCATCACTTTCAGTTTGGCCCTTAACGTCTCCGCCTCCACCAGGTTGTTAATCCATTCATTCAGGACTTTACTGACCGGCAGTCCGTCCGTTGTATTCTGATAAGCATACAGATCATCCACACTTTTACGGATTTCTTCCTTTAGTATATCTGCTTGCTTTTTCAGTTCCGGAAGCTGATAAGCGAGTTTCTCATCGGCTTCGGCCATTGCGATATTGTAATTGAATTTGCCTAACAGTTTTTTCTTCTCCAGCACAAATGTACTTTTCAGTTGTACCTGCTGCTGGATGTTCAGCTTGTTCTCCAGCCGGGTTATCGCCGCTTCCAATCCGGCCAGTTGTGCTTTCTTATTACTGTAATCCACCTGCATGTCTTCCTTCACCACGGCTACCGCCTTACTTTGTTCATAGTAGTTGATGATATTATTGGATTTATTAAAATCCAGCAGTTTGTCCTCTGCTGTTTTCAGGCGTTGTTCCGCGAGGCGCAGTTGCGATTCAAAATATTTAACCACCGCATCCGACCTGTTCTCCTTGATGTTTTTGTAGTTCTTGATGCAGACTTCATTAAAAATAGCCAGTGTCTGCTGACAGATACCCGGATCATCCACTTCATAGGTCAGGCGGATCAGGTCGCTGGTATTAATCCGTTCCGCTTTCACTCCTGATATAGCAACAATTGAATAATGAGGGTCCTGAAAGTTGAGTAAACGATATACAAAATTGGTATCGCTGCTTTCCATCAACCGCGTAAGATTCTTAACCGTCTGTTCATACGCGGCCCGATTGATCGCCGGGGGGAAAAGCGGCGGATGTGTGATGGCGGGTGTCGAACTATCCGTAACTGGTGCGGCATCTTTCTTCAGACTGTCGGCCGGTAAAGGGGCAGACTGACCGTTAATGGCCACGTATTTATAAATATATGCAGGGGTGATCCGTTTTAATTCAGCATAGGATTTTTCAGATATATACTTGGGATCCGGTGCCTGCAACAGCAGGTGCTGACTCAGCAGGCGGATAGCCACGTCCTGTTGTGTTTCCCTGGATTTTATTATATTCAACAGGTTGTCAAAAGCGGTATTGGTAAGGGAATAGTTGAATGCCTTATCCATTTCAATGGTGGAACCGGTAGCGAGACCGGTATACAATGTGGTTTTAGAAGTGTAGGCCAGTTTGGGATCACGGGTCATCAGGGTCGTCAGTACCGCCAGTAATACCGAAACACTCATCAGCAGTACAATATGCTTTCGCACCAATCGTATAAACTCAATAACTTTCATCTTCCTATTATTAGCCAGTTCAGAAACTGAATCCCGCGATTTCTTCCAGTAATTGTTTGGCGGTTAAAAAATCCGATTTTGCCTGCTCGTAGTCGCCTTCCGAACGGGATACGATATCCGAAATCCGTACATACTCGCTCACGGGTATCTGGCCATTCCGGAATTCTTTTTCCACCATTTCCATATTCACTCTTCCGTTACTCATGGCCTGCGACTTTATCTGTAACAGGCGTTGTTTCAGCAATGCGTCATTGTAAAATTTAATCACCATTTGACGGATCTCGGTTACCTGTACTTCAGACAACTGCCGGGCTTGTTCCATTTCTTTTTTCGCCTGACTGACCTGGTTTTTCCGGTTCAGCATATCCACCAGGGGGAATTTGAAGTACACTCCCACTCCGTAATTAAACTGTTTGTTAGTGGTATTCAGCAACGTAGTAGACTGACCATTGTCATTACTGGAAAAATTATCAAATGTTCCGTAGCGGGAATCAGCCTGCACGCCAAGGTTACGCAACCAGTAATTTTTCTGGGATAACATATTGCTTTCCTTTACTTCCACTTCCAGCTTGCGGTATAGTACCATCGGATGGTTCTTAATGGCGGAATCAATTACATCTTTCAGCGGCGGAAAGATTACACTCAGCGGTGCGGGGTTCTCAGTGATAACCGTATCGAGTGTCTGCGCTCCGGCCGGCCGGGACAACAGTAAGGCGGCTATCAGTATTTGAGCATATAGTAAACTCTTTTTCATAAAAACATTTATACAGCCTATTATACAGTACTTTTCTGTAACAATGCCGGAATCGTCCGTAAAATCAGTTTTACATCATACCAGAAAGAATATTTCCCGTCCTTAAAGTGTTCCGCATATTCATTATCGAGCTGCTTGCGTTCATCTTCCGACATATTGCCGCCTTTACCACGCAGTTCCACCTGCCACAAACCGGTGATACCGGCCGGTGCCAGGAATCGTTTTGATAATGTATCAAGTGTCAGCAGCTCGGCTTCATATACCGGTAAGGGACGATTGCCCACAATGGACATATCTCCTTTCAGCACATTAATCAGCTGGGGCAGTTCATCAATACTGGTATTGCGGATAAAACGGCCGACTTTGGTAATCCGGGGATCATCCACGATTTTTACAAATGCCGCTTTACTGTTGAAGACTTCCTGACGCTGGTAATTATACCAGTGGTCACATATCTCATGCGTGCCGATATACATCAGCGGGGAACAGGTCTGACCATCCGGTAGCTGACTGCAATGCGGACAAGGCAGATCATAATCAATCTCCTTCTCATTACCTGATGTATTGTACTGATTCCGTTCTTTTGCCAGTTTCTTCAGCAGTTCATCTGAACCGGTGGACATGGAGCGGAGTTTATAAAAATCAAAAGGTTTACGTCCCACTCTTTTTGAGATATAGTATACTTTACCCTTTGATTCCAGCCGGATGGCCAGAATAATCAGCAGCAGGAAAGGAGAGAGAATGAGCAGAATAAATGATGCCACCAGGATATCAAAAATCCGTTTGGACAATGGCATCCGGAATGTCGGAAGGGCAGCAGACACGGCTTCCTGCTTTTCCTGTATTGGCTTTGATCTGTATGCTGCAAGAAACCGGGCTCTGTCTAAGATACCGGCCGGCAAGGGCTGTGAGGTTACATAGTAATCATCCACTTTTTTCTTTACCGCCATTTTATACAATTCCTTGCGGAACTGTAACGACAACAGAATAAAGGGGATTTGATTATACTGTGGCTGGCTGCGCAGCCATTCAAAAAAGTAAAATCCGTCCGCACCGGATAAATCATAATCACAAAATATGATATCCGTTTGTTTTCCGGCAATCAGGTGATTCACGCCGGATGTGGAATTTTCCGCAATGGTAAATACCACATCATCATTGGTACTTATTGCATCAAAATAAGCCGGGGTGTTGCCAATATAAAGCAGGTGTAATTTTTTCATGAGGGGCAGAATTTGTAAGGAGTTACAAAGCCGGTATTTAATTACCAGGCCACATTGTAGTGAATGGGAAACAGGTTTTTCTTTACCAGTTCTTCCAGCTCCTCCGGGTTAAACGGCTTGGTCAGGTAATCCTGGGCCCCCAGTTTATAACAGCGGATTCGCTCCTTACTTTCCGCCTTGGCTGATAACATGATAAAAGGCGTATGACGGGTAAACCCACGGTCTCTCACTTTTTGCAGAAACGTATAACCGTCCATTCCCGGCATCTGTAAATCGCATATTATCAAATCAGGCAGGTTGGTCTCCAGCCATTCATAGGCTTCAGTTGCATTGGTCTTCGTTACGACTTCGTAATCGGCGGAGAGAAAATTGTCAAGCAGCAAACAGATACTGACTTCATCATCCACAACAAGTATATTTTTTTTCATACAGGGTTTAGTTTTCAGGTGGAGTATTCGGAAATCAGCCCGGCCTTTCTAAGACCAGGGTGAATTTCAATGTTGTAAACTTTTATATTAAACTTTATATTGTTTCACAGTGAATTAGAAAAGAATACTTAAGGATTAATAAGTGGGTTGCATTAAGTGTTTTTAACTAACTACTACAAAATCGTGTTGCAATTCCTTTATCGCCAGATTGGTTTGTGTAATCACCTGGTGAATCATGTCCGGAAGTGTGGCCGGCCTTTCCTGTTGTTCAGCACATTCTTCAATACGACGGATCGCTTCATCCACATTGGGAATACCGTAATAACTGAGAGTGGGTTTGAGTTTATGGCTTGTTTCTCTTAATTCTGAAAAATCCTGTTGCTGCCAGGCATCCCTCATCCTGGAAAGCAACGGAGGCGTTTGCGCTAAAAAAGTAAACACGGATTGCCTGATCATTTGCTCATTACCTCTTGTCATTTTTTTGATAAACTCCAGGTTGTAATTTTTCATACATGGTTTTACTTATATTGGCGATTCCTGTGCCAGTATTTTTTTTTCTTACAGTTAATTAATTATCAAACAATTGCCCATTAACTTTTATCTTATTTTTTCTAATAAATAGAAACGACTTCCATTTTTTAGAATACTATTCTGTTCAGGCAAAAAAAAACAGGTGCTGATTAATTACAGCGCCTGTTCTGTCTATGTCAACCGATACTCAGAGAAATGTATTCTTAAAATACTCTATCGTCTTTAATAAACCGGCTTCCAGCTGAACCACGGGCGACCAGTCAAGCCTTGCTTTCGCCAACGTTATATCCGGTTGTCTCATTTGCGGATCATCGGCTGGTAATTTCAGGGAGACAATCTTAGATGAGGAACCGGTAAGTTCAATCACTTTCTCCGCGAGTTCCCGGATCGTGAATTCATTCGGATTACCGATGTTTACCGGGCCGGTAAAATCGGACGGCGAATTCATCATCCGGATCATGCCTTCCACCAGGTCATCCACATACTGAAAACTGCGGGTCTGACTGCCATCTCCATAAATGGTGATGTCTCTGTTCTGCAGCGCCTGTACGATAAAATTGGAAACCACGCGTCCGTCATTGGGATGCATGCGGGGACCATAGGTATTGAAAATGCGGATCACTTTAATATCCACATTGTTTTGCTGGTGGTAATTAAAAAACAATGTCTCCGCGGCACGTTTGCCTTCATCATAACAGGAACGTTCGCCTATAGGGTTTACATTGCCCCAATAGGATTCCGGTTGCGGATGCACTTTCGGATCACCATATACCTCACTGGTGGAAGCCTGCAAAACACGCGCTTTCACCCGCTTGGCAAGACCAAGCATATTGATGGCGCCCATTACAGAGGTTTTCATCGTTTTAATGCCATTGTACTGGTAGTGGATCGGGGAGGCGGGACAGGCCAGGTTATAAATCTGGTCGGCTTCGATGTAAAAGGGAACCGTTACATCATGCCGGATCAGTTCGAAATAGGGATGACCCAGCAGGTGTACGATATTCTGTTTCTGTCCGGTAAAATAATTATCCAGGCAGAATACTTCATTTCCTTCATTGAGCAGACGGTCACAAAGGTGGGAACCGACAAAGCCGGCTCCCCCTGTGATCAGAATTCTTTTTCGTGTCATGGTATATTGGATTAATCCCAGATTTTAGCTGGTTTGGGTTTTTTGGTTACCGCAACCACCGAATTACCGCGGGTGGTGTTTACTCCTATACAGAAGTATTCAAACCCTTCATTCTGCAGCTGCTCTTTTTCATAAATATTCCGGCCATCAAATATGACATTGTTGCTGATCAGTTTTTTGATGACTTTAAAGTTGGGGAATTTAAACTCCGGCCATTCAGTCAGTATCGCCAGGGCGTCCGCATCAATCAATGCTTCATACTGATCATCGCAATACGTAATGGAGTTGCCGAAATGGTGTTTTGCTTCTTTATTCGCCACGGGATCATACGCTTTCACTTTGGCCCCGGCGGCCAGCAACTGACGGATGATATTCAGCGACGGCGCTTCCCGCATATCATCGGTGTGCGGTTTAAAAGAAAGCCCCCATACGGCAATGGTTCTTCCCTGCAGATGCCCGTCAAAATAATGGTTGATCTTGTTGAATAAAACATTCTTCTGGTCCTTATTCACTTCTTCCACCGCTTTCAGCACACGCAGCTCATAATTGTACTCACCGGCTGTTCTGATCAGCGCCTGTACATCTTTGGGGAAACAGGAACCACCGTAACCAATACCCGGATATATAAATTTATTACCGATACGTGAATCTGAACCAATACCCTTCCGCACCAGGTTGATATCCGCACCTACAATCTCGCAGAGATTAGCAATATCATTCATGAAACTGATTTTCGCTGCCAGCATGGAGTTGGCCGCATATTTGGTCATTTCCGCAGACGTGATATCCATAAAAATTACCGGGTGACCATTCAATGTAAACGGTTTGTAGAGGTTCTTCATCAGTTCACGGGCACGCTCTGATTCCAGTCCGATCACAATCCGGTCGGGCTTCAGGAAATCATCAATCGCCGCTCCCTCTTTCAGGAATTCAGGATTGGACGCCACATCAAACTCAATGGCACAGCTTCTCTTATGCAATTCCTGCTCTACCGCACGACGGACTTTTGCAGCCGTACCTACCGGCACGGTACTCTTCGTAACGATGAGCATATAATCTTCCATATACTTTCCGCAATCCGCGGCTACCGCCAGCACATACTTCAGATCGGCACTGCCATCCTCATCCGGAGGTGTACCAACAGCAATAAAGAGAATCTCACTCTCTTTTAATGCTTCCCGGATATCGGTGGTAAAACTGATCCGCCCCTTTTTACTGTTCCGGTGAATCATGTCCTCCAGCCCGGGCTCGTAGATGGGGATGATTCCATTGTTCAGGTTTTCTATCTTCTTTTTATCAATATCCACACATACCACATCAATACCGACTTCGGAAAAACAAGCACCGGTTACCAGTCCTACATAACCACTGCCGACAATTGTAATTTTCATAAATATTAAATTTTGTTTGTTATTTTATGTCTCCTAAAGGAGTGCCAGAAAATATATAATTTACTATCAACGACTTATATTCCGAATACTTATATAATTTGTCTATATTTTGGAAAAATTCTATTTTATACTCAAAGGCGGTTAATGGTATCCCTTTATTTTCACTATTGAATTCGGATTTATGGAACCCTATCAGATATTTATTGTTGACGATGATCCATGGTACAGGGAACTGCTCTCCTATCACCTGGGTCAGCATCCGGATATAAAAACTTCCACCTTTGAAAATGGTAAAGATTGCCTGAACGCGCTATCGGCAAATCCTGATCTGATCACCCTTGATTTTTCACTGCCGGATATTAATGGCGATGCTTTATTTAAAAAAATTAAAGCCATACGTCCTGAAGTACCCGTTATTATTATCAGTGCACAAACGGAAGTGGCAACTGCCGTAAAGCTGTTTAAAATGGGAGCCAGCGATTATCTCATTAAAGATGAAGCCACCACCGATTTATTATGGAACAGCATCAGCCGTATCCGGGAAAACCAGGCGCTCAAACGGGAGTTGGAGTCACTGAAAGATGAACTGGGACAGAAATATTCTTTTCAGCATAGTTTTATCGGGCAGAGTGAAGGCGTGAAAAAGATTTTTGCCATGATGGAAAAAGCCAGCCGGACCAATATCAATGTTTTTATTACCGGTGAAACCGGATCTGGTAAAGAAGTAGTGGCAAAAGGAATACACTATAACAGCGAACGAAAAAAGAAACCCTTTGTAGCCGTGAATATGGCGGCCATACCCCGTGAACTGGTGGAAAGCGAATTATTCGGCCATGAAAAAGGTGCTTTTACAGGTGCCCTTGCACGTAAAAAAGGAAAGTTTGAAGAAGCGCATGGCGGCACCATCTTCCTCGATGAAATTGCTGAACTTGAACTGAGCCTGCAAAGTAAAATCCTCCGTGTATTACAGGAACGCGAAATCACCCGGGTTGGTTCCAGTGAACAGGTTAAAATTGATATCCGGCTTATTGTAGCTACCCACAGAAACCTGGCAGATGAAGTAAAGAAAGGAACCTTTCGCACCGACCTCTATTACCGGATTATGGGCCTTCCCCTGGAACTGCCTCCTCTGCGTGAAAGAGGACATGACATTATCCTCCTGGCCCGTTATTTTGCTGATGTATTTGCAAAAGAGAACAATCTCAGCCCTATTCCTCTTTCCGGGGCCGCAAAAGAAAAATTGCTGACCTACAAGTATCCCGGCAATGTTCGCGAACTGAAAGCCATTACTGAACTGGCCATTGTTATGTCAGACGGTAACGAAATCGCCGCTGACGACATTCATTTTACCAATGAAAAGGAAAAAGATATAACTTTTGATGAAGAGCGTACCCTGCGGCAATACACCTGCGATATCATAAGCCTCTACCTGAAAAAATTCAACAACGATATCCCGGCCATTGCCGATAAACTCGGTATCGGCAAAAGTACGGTTTATAAAATGATCCGGGATAAAGAGATTGAACTGAAATAAAGTACGAAGTACGAAGTACGGAGTACGGGGTACGAAGTACGATCTTCCATCAGACATTGTATTCCCGGCACCTGGCACCTGACTTCCGGCACCACTCAACTCACTACTGTCTTCTTCGCTTTCTTTGGTTCTTTTACAGCTTCAATACTGCCGCCGTCGATCTTGTCACGCAGTTCCTTCACCGTCATATTATACACCACACTGTGCCGGTTCTGCACGCGCTGCACCAGGTGCACATGCGCGATAAAATCCTGCACAATCTGAATCTTATCACTCGGGGTTACCACCAGTAACTGCAGGTGCAACTGCTTGCACAACTCCATCAGGTACGTGGCTTTTTCCTCGTCCTGGTTACTGAAACTTTCATCCACCGCAATAAAACGGAGACTCTTGCTGGCACGTCCCTCCCGGGTAATGCCAAACTGGTAGGCAATAGCCGAACAGAGTATCGTATACGTCAGCTGCGCTTTTTCCCCGCCGGATAACTGACCCATCTGGCGATAGGTTTTCTTGGTTTCATTGTTGCTCCGGTATTTCTCATCCGCCCAGAACTCAAACCAGTTCCGCACATCCATCACTTTATTGCGGTAGGTATCACTGGCATCAAGCTCCGCAATCAGCGGTTGTATCTTCTGTGTGAAATGGAGCGCCTTCTCTTCAAAACTGCTCTGTTGCCAGTTGGCCGCCTGGGGTAAAGCATCCAGCAACTGATTTCTGAATTCCCGGATCTCGGAACCCGCCTGTACCGGTTGCTTTCTCAGCTGCACATAGGTATCCGGCATCCGGTTGAAGTTGATGCCGCTGAGCGACTGATTCAGTTTTACAATACTGTTACTGATCTCCCGCTCCCATTTATCCAGCTCTTCATTCAATCCACCGATCTTATAGGTAATGGTATCACTGATATAGTTTTCAAAATCGCGTTTGTATTTAGGGAGGTTCTCCGAACTCAGTTTGTCCATCCATTCAATATACTCATTGGCATACTGCGCGTCTTCCGGAAAGCCCACCACATCACCACTCCAGTCCGGGTATTTCTGGGTTATAGCCCCCGATGGATTTTTAATTAGCAGGATAGCCCGGTTCAGTGCGGTTTCCGCTTTCTGCAAACTGATCTGCAGTTTGTCCAGTAAGGCCTGTTTGGTATCCCTGAAACTGCTAAACTGCTGGTCCAGGTTCTCAACGGTAATCTGGCTCATAAATCCGGACTGCTGCTGCTGAAACTGCAGCAGTAAATCTTTCTCTTCCGGTTTTATCTGCTCCACCACCACGATCAGCTGATCCAGCTGCTGTTGCAGGGTTTCCAGCTTCTGGTTCATTACCCCTTCTTCCCGTACCAGTTTATCCTGCTGATCCTGTGCCGTATGTTTCCGGTCACGCGTATCTTCCAGTTGCTTCTTTAATTGGGTCAATGCCTTATTCTCTTTCGTGAGGGCATTCATCTGCTCCAGTACTTTGTGAATACCGCGCTGCAGACCGGCAATATCAAGCTCTTCAAATCCCGCATGCTCCTGAATCCGGCTACCCGCATAAAACTGATGCTGCAGTCGTTTGCCCTTATTGCTGCAACGTTCCATGATCTCCGCCGTTTGTTGCAACAGATCAGAAAGCGCATCCCGTTTCGCAAAGAGTGCCTGCTTTTTCTTTTCATTGTTCCAGCCCAGTACATAATGACTCGCGTCATTCTTTCCGGGACGGTCATCCTTCTCATGCCGCTGACCATTTTTGATAAGGCCGTTCAGCGTTACGGCTTTGCTGTACCGGTCCAGGTTTTTATCATCCTCAATACAGGCATAATTAAACTGCCGGATCACCTGCTGCTCCACCCAGTTGCCCAGTTTATGATCCGGATGAAACTCCAGTTTATCATGCACGGTTCCCTCTTCCGGATGCTGCACCAACGCATTATCCGTTACATGCTCATACACCAGTCTGGCCCGCAGGTTTTCCCGGTTTACATATTTATTTACTTTCTTATAGTATTTATCGGGCACGAGTAAACGAAGACTGAAATGGCGTAATAACTTTTCCACGGCCGGTTGCCACTGCAGTTCATCCGTTTTAACCTGCATCAGTTCCCCGGCAAAAGGAAGCTCATGAGGTAAAATGTCCAGGGCTTCACTGATATGCGCACGGATGCTGATCAGGTAGGCCGGAATATTATTTTTACTCACCAGCAGGTTATTCAGTTCCTTCTCCACGATATCCTTGTCCGCCACAGCGTTATCTTTTTTCCTGCGGGCATCATACTCGTCTTCGTCATTCAGCCGCTTCTCGGTGTTCAGTGCAAGTTGCTTACGCTGGTTTTCTTTCTTTATCCGCTGATACGCCGCTTCATCCGGCACTGTTGCTTCCTGTAAATGCAGCGTAGCGCACCAGCTGGTAAACTCCTCCAGTCTTGCCGTAGCGGTATTTTTCTTTTCTTCCAGCTCCTGTTTTGATTTTTCCAGTTGCTGCAATCGCTGACCGGCCTGGTTCTGGTCTATCTGGTTCAGTATCGTCCGTTCTTCTTCTGCCAGTTCCGCCAGCTCCTTTTTATGCTGTGCAATTTTCTGTGCCAGCTCTTTTCCCTGCTGCCGGATGCTGTCCGATTCCGTACGGAGTAATTCGTGTTGCGTATATTTTTTCCAGATACGCGCGGTATTGAGCAGTGTTTCCAGTTCTTCCTTTTCCTGCTTCAGTTGCTGAAACTGCAGGTACTGATCCTTTACCGGTTGCAGCATTTTCAGCTGCTCTTCCGCTTTTTCAATATTGCGGCGGGCATCCAGCAGGGTGGAAAGATGTTTCTTTAAATCCTGGAACTGCTCTTCCATATTCCGTGGCTCCAGCATATGGGTACGGATAAACTCATCCAGGTTGCCCAGTACTTTAATCCCCACGGTCTGGTTAAACAGGTGCAGGGCCTGAATACTCTGCATACCCAGTACCTCCACAATACGCTGCGCGTAACGGCTGGCGGCATCAAACCATTCCACAAATTTGCGGCTGCCTTTATTGTACCGCTGATCAATCGCTTTCTTCCACGCGCCGCCAAGGTCAAAGGGTTTGAAATCTTCTTCAATCTTCAGCGCCTTATGGGCTACGCCAAAATGTTTTTTCATTTCGCCATTCACAAAATAGCGTACCTGGAACAGGGTGACCACCTGCTCCGCTTCGTTGGCGAAATTGACCAGAATGATGCTGTAGGCTTCGTCTTTATTTTCCCGCAGGTAAAGCGTCTTGGTGGAGCCGGTACTCTCACTGGTAATGGTACCATAACCCCCAAGCACATACGTATCTTCCGTACGATCGCCTTTCTTTTCACTGCCGCTGCTCTGGTTATAAAACCGGTACCGCTTCTCCGGTACAATCAGGGTCAGCAGGGCATCCACAAATGTGGTCTTGCCGCTCCCGTTCGCCCCGGTAAGCAGGCTCGTTTCACCACCGGGATGTATGGCATGAATCGTATCATCAAAAGTGCCCCAGTTAAACACTTCCATATACTGGAGACGGAAACCACTCTTCTGGTTATCGGTACTAAATACACTCAGCTGCATGCGTCAATCGTTTAAGGGTTGGATACTGTCTTTACTTTCTCTTTGTGCTGCTTCAGTTGCTGGTAAAAACTATCCAGCTCTTCCGCATCCACCCGGGCTTTAATAATCTTCTTAATCCGGAACCGTTGTTCATCGGCTATTTCATGATCATCGGTCATGGCCAGGAAACCATATTCCGCGGTTTTATCAATCAGGCGGTCAATCTCTTTCAGGAATTTTACCCGGCTGGCATTTTCCTTAAAGAACAACTCCGCGTACTCTTTTATCTCCCGGCGTTTTTTTACCAGCTCACGATGGTTGCTGTCACCTGTTTCAAACTCCGCCATCATCTCCCGCAGCAATACCAGCATGATACTCTCCTCATAGGTCAGTGCCCGGCGGATAATCCAGCTCACACTGGCATCTTCTTCTTCCGGATTTACATGGAGGAGATAGGCATAGCCGTCTTCTTCATGCAGGATCATCCGCAGACCCAGCTGTTGCAGGAAGGCCGGGATTTCCACTTTGTATTGCAGCAATTTCTCCCAGGCGGTCTTGTCGGTATAATCGAGCGGACCGCGGAGTAACTTTATAAAAACGGAGGTATACGGTAATATTTTCTGTTGCATGGTAATCGTCTATTTACTGAACAGGAGATAGGGTACTTCGGCAAATTTTGTCTGTTCGCTGTTCAGCGGAATGAGTTCGGTTGTTTTTTCAATGATCTGTACTTTTCCTTTTTTGTCTTTTATAAAACTGTAATAGCTTACTATTTCTGCCAGTCCGTTATCGGGCGGATGCACTTCCAGTATTTCTTTCAGTGTAGCCGTGGTCTGGTTCTTCAGCACGGCTTCCACATGCTGCCACAATATTTTTTTATCGATAAAAGCGGTATTGAGCATTTTGGAAAAACGTTCCGGATCGGCAATCACATTCTCCTGGGCCAGTGGTTGTTTTACGGCAGCCGTTGTTTTCTTTTGCTGATAGGTAAGCCTGCGCTCCATCACCATTTTCACATCGGAATAAAAGGCCGTTCCCATGGAGCAATCCACCTGTTCTTCATCCATCAGGTCAAATACCAGTTCTTTAATACCGGCAATCTGTTTGCGCAGCCTTCTGTGTTTGGCAATTTCTTTCTCCGTGATAATACGGCTGAGTTTCTCGGCCATTTTATCATTCGCGTCGTATACTGTTTTTCCCTGTTGCAGCAGCAGGTGTTTTACGTTTTGTAAAAACAGGCTGTCGGCGCTGATCTGGCGTTCCTCAATCAGCTGTATCAGTTGTTCGGTCAGTTCTTTCCAGTATTGCTGGCCCGTGCGGGATATCAGGAAATCCCAGAAAGCATAGAAGCTTCTGCCCTGCGGGCTCTGACGCAAGGCATCATACGCTTCAAAGGCAAAGCCTACAATAGCGCCTTTGCCCTGTTCGGCCTTGGTGTGTTGTTCCACAATGGCCCGGTGAATCTGTTTAAAATTATCTTCCACTTCCCGGAAATCACTGATCAGTTCATAACAGAGCCGGGTAAAAAGTTCAAGCCGCTCACTTACCTGGGCATTGGTATAATTCTCCGGTGCCACGCCCATTTCAATGGCTTTAATCTCTTTATCAATCTCGGCCCGTTTATCTTTCAGCAGTTCCAGCCGCTTTTTCCGGTCGTCTTCCGTATGTTCCACTATATCCTGCAGGGAATTGAACAATAGTTTAAACCGGCTCTCTGTGCCCACGTGTTTCCGTACCTGCAGACTGTGCATCCACTGGAAAACTTTTTCCGTATGCGCACTCAATTGATAGAGAATCGTGCCTTCCGCATCCTGAAAATCCTGCAGCAGGCGTTTTTGTACCCAGCTCATCAGGTATTTGCGGCTCCGGGTTTGTTCATCCTCCCCGAAGGCAATCCGGGCCTCCTCAATATCCTCGGTACCGTCTTCATGCAGGCTCAGCGTCTCGGCCAGCAGCTGAATCAGTGACTCTTCCGGAATCACATGCCGGTTATCTTCCTTAAATACCTGGTATAAAAAAGGTAAAATCCAGTGCGCATTGCGCAGGCGCAGCATTTGTACGGACGGACTGGAGTTGTAAATCTGTTGTAATTCTTCCGGGTTCACTCAGCAATTATTGTAATGGCACAAATTAGGGGAAAGAAACGTTCCGGAAGGCTTTTTTTCATTGGGTAAACCCCTTTATTTTCCCCCGGCAACAGGTACGTGGATAAATGGGGATTTTGTGTATATAATTGGGGTAGCCAGCCCACGGTTTATTGATAAAATATCAGTAATTCTCCCCAATGCCCAACTAAAATCATACGCCCCAACGCTTCACTTCTTCATTTTTTATTATACATTTAGTTCGCATCCATTAACCAACCATTATGAATACTTCACGCAGACACTTGCTGAAGCTCCTGGCCCTGACTGCCGGAGCCGGTAGCGCACGTGCCATTTCCGCTTCGCCCGCCACCATCGACCAGACCCTTGATGCCTTGTTCAGAGAACTGGCGGATACCGTAAAACTGACCCTTTTCCGGCCGGAAGACCTGCTGGAACTGGAACTGGTATTTACCGGGTACAAAAAATCGCCGGGGAATAACAGTCTTCAGAAAACAAGCGGCCCCCAGTTACTGATTGTCTATTTCACCCCGCAAAGTCTCGCGGAAGAAGCGTTCGAAGAAGGTGGTGAAGCCGGTTCAGCCAATTTTGAAAACAAACAGACCGGCCCCGTAAAAGGGAATGAAAAGAATTATATGCTGACACAGGGACCGCGTTACCCGGCCCGTTCCTATCTCTCCGGAAGATCAAGACTGGTGTTTGCCATTCCGGCTTCCGTGAGCAGTATTCCACTGACCGTGGAAGCTCTCCTGAACTGGGATAAATACACCCCTGTGATCAGTAAACGGGCGGCTTCCCCGAAAACCCTGCCCGTCTTTAATCTGAATGACGGCCAGGATAACTATAAAAATATACTGATCAAAGAAGGCCCCATCGGGCAAGCCAATATACCGGACAATAAAGCCGTAATTGCTCAGCCGGATGTAAATAAACAGCCCGTACTGAATAATCCGAATATCCGGATACAGCAACTGCCGGCTAATAATGCAGAACGGCAGGTACAACTGAATAATGACCGGCGGGCGGCTACCAAAACGGAAGAGAGGCAGATACAAAAAACAGAAGCACCCGTTACCCTCACCCAGACAACGGTGAATCCGCAGGTAATTGCCATCATGGACGAGCTCCGGAATGGGAAAACACCCCGGCCCGTGCATCCCGAAGAAACCTGTATTGAGTTTCCTTACCGCTTATTCATTTCCCCCAATGAACACAGTGCCTGGAATCATGAAACCACATTGAAAAGCCGGCCCGTTGGCGGCATATCGCCAGGTACCTACTATGAACTCTGGCATACCCGGCTTACCTGCAGAAACTGTTCTGGCGGAAAAGATCTTTCCGATATTCTCAAACCCATCCGCTCGGTACGGGCGCTATGGGCCACCGATATCAATGGTGATTATAAAGTCAAGCCCACCCGCGACAGTTCATTTATCACTTCCTTATATAATGATGACCGCCACTGTATCGTACACGAGAGCAGCAACTGGGCCCTGCCCGGCGGCTTTGTCCCCAAACCCGTACTGGTAAATAACCTGATGCTGAGTTCGCTCGGTGCCTGGTTTGATGCGGAGATGGAAGTAAAACGGACGGAACTCGAATCGGCCGGTATTATCGGCAGTCTCAACCTGCTGAAATGGAAACATATTGCCACTATGGCCCGCGATCACTATGTGGAAGTAGTTTATGCCGGTAATATATTCCCCTTTGGCCATGAAGCCTCCCTGGTACGCATTACCGAACGGAAACCCCAGGGCGGATATGCGGTTAACCGGCAACGTTACTTCATCGTGATCACGGAGGAGGAAAAGAAATATGATCCCTATGATCCGAAGACCGGTGCCTTCCGTTCCTTTAATTTCTCCACGATAAAATTCATTACCACCGCCACCCCCACCATTGATCCGCCCAAAGGATTCTGCAATGACCTCGGTGCCCAGCCCGATCAGCAGTTTATTCCGGTGGTGGGCGGAAAAGAATTCCGTTTTAAACTGGTGGGCTACGACCTCGATGGAAATGAGACCGACTTCCACATGCCTGTTGTCTTCCTGACCACGGATATTACCATCAAACCGGGCAGCAATGATATCAACAGCAACCAGGTCAGCAAAGTGATCAGTTGTTATAACAAAATGGTGACCGGGCGCGACATCTCTTTCCGCGGACAAAAAATGTCCCTGGCCCGGAGCAGCCAGCCTGGTGATACCACGGTGGAAGTACAGCGGATTGATTTTACCGCCCTGCTGACCAGCAATGAAAAACCGGGCTTTACTCCTTCCTGTAAACAAGTCGATATCTATATTGAAGCACTGGAAAATATCACCGGCGAACGGAAAGCCGTCAGTGTAACGCTGGTGGATGATGAATCCAATAAGCCCGCGAATCAGCGGAAAAATAAAGGAGCGGTGTTTGCCAAACTGGTGGCAGAATCCGCAGTAGCATTTGGTGGCAGCAAGAGCAAACTCAAAGGCGGCATGATGCCCGATTTCTCCGTCAGTGGTTTATCTAAAACATTCGGGGCTGTGGGTGGAAAGCTGGACGATATCATGAACAGCCGCTTCGATCCGAAAAGTTTCTTTGATGAGGGCGCAAAACTATTCGGTACCATCGGACTGGGTGATATTATTAATGTAGCCGATAAGGTAAGCACCAGTATGAATGGTCCCAGCCTCAAGACCGCTTTACCTGCCCTGAAAAATTACAAGACCGATAAAGCGTATGTTACCGAATACAGCTGGAATGCCGCTACACTTAAGACCTATGATTTCGGTGTAGGTAAATTCAAACCGAAGAATGCAGCGGCAGGCAACGTGGTGATCGAAGCCAAAGTGCAGCGGTTCAAAGACAGTTCCAAAGGCATGCTGTTTGAACTGGATTCGCATATCGGGGCCTTTGATATTATCCTCATGGATATTGCGGCTGTGCAGTTCAAGCGGGTTGGTTTTAAAGTCAACTCCTCCGCCAAACTCGACTTCTCCATTGATCTCGACAAAGAGCCCATTAAGTTTCTCGGGGCCCTTTCCTTTATCAATGACCTGCAGCGTTTCATTCCTGCCGATGGATTCAGTGATCCTCCATTCCTGGATGTAACCCCTTCGGGTGTAACCACAGGATACACACTCGGATTACCGGATGTACAGCTGGGAATGTTTACCCTGCGGAATATCACCCTCGGTGCCGCGATCCGTTTACCATTTGACGGCAGTCCGCTTTCCCTGCGTTTCAATTTCTGTGAAAAACAGCAGCCCTTCACCCTTACCGTATCTGCCCTTGGTGGCGGTGGCTTCTTCGCCATAGAGTTTGATATGAAGGGACTCAAAGCCATTGAAGCCGCGCTGGAATTCGGAGCCGCAGTATCCCTCAATCTGGGGGTAGCCAGTGGTGCGGTAAGTATCATGGGGGGCATCTATTTCAAAATGGAAATAGAAGAAAACGGAAAGAAAATTCAGTTGACCGGTTATGTGCGCGTAAACGGCGCCCTCTCCGTTCTCAGCCTGATTACGGTATCGGTGGAGTTTCTGCTCAGTCTCTCTGCAGAAATGAAACCTGCCGCCAATGGCGAAACGAAAGTGAGCCGTGTATGGGGTGAAGCCACGCTGAAAGTGAAAATCGAAATCCTTTTCTTCTCCAAAACAGTTAAACTAAAAGTTCAGCGCGAATTCGCCGGTGCCGGTGCCGACCCGACTTTCGGTATGCTCATCAGCGAAAACGAATGGCTGCAGTACTGTGATACATTCGCTGCTTAATCACCCTTCGGCAAGCCTGCCTGTCCGGTAGGCAGGCTCAGGGTGACTACAACAGCCCGGTGTCATGGTGAGCTTGCCGAACCATGACGTAATGCGAAACCATAAAAACTTTTCAACTTTTCAACCTATCAACTTCTCTCCATGTCCCAGAAACTAATCTTCACCACCTCCCCCTGGAAAGACCAGACCCGCAACAAGTGGATGCTCTCCTGCTTTATAAGTATACAACTCGATGCCGGACAGCGGACCAAACTCTCGGATTTTCCGGATATACTGAAATGGATGGAAAAGCTGGACGAAGCCGATTTCTTTATTCAGTGGGACAGCAATAAACCAGTTGCCGCGGAGCCCGTTACCACAAAATGGAATCCGGAACTGTACAAACAACTTTTTCACGGGGATATACAAGTGAAAACCTTTGCCCTGCCGGATATTTCAAAATTTATCATCAAATCCTATCCGGCCCTGCATATCCATAATTTTATACTGGATACCTATAAAGAAGTGGGGAATCTTAAAACGGATGAATTGCCCACCGCCGCTTTCTTCACCAACCAGTTTACCAAACTGAATGAAGTATCCGCTGTACAGGTAAAAAACACCAAACCCCTTACCGGCAATGCCAAAACAGCGGTGCTGAACGATTTTGTGATCAAGGGCAATGTGGCCGCTAAGTCCACCAGGGATACCCTGCGTACCAAAAAAGCAATCGGCTTCAATGCCACGGCCAGTCCTAAAACCGACTTTGGTCAGTTCCATAATTTTCACCTGAAAGCCGATACCAATAAATTACGCGAGATCAAACCCATTGCCAAACCGGAGTTTGAGTATCATGATATGTTATCCATTCTCACGTCTTACCCGGTTATTATGCGGAAACTGGGACTGGTGATTGATTTTGAACTGGCAGCACCACCTCCCACCGCTTCTGGCACCGTACGGATACTGCCCGCAAATCTTGGTTTGGAAAATGAAGCCACTTTGTCCAGCCCCGCCACCGCCTTTTTATTTACCGGAAAAGGATTTTATGCCGCTCCCAAAGCCGGCAGTTATATCGATAAAGGATACCTCACTATCGGCACTCCCGGTTTTGAAGTAGTACAGATTGATACCGATGGGGCCGCGATGAAACTGTCCAGTCATGTGGATACCGTTAACCTGAACTTCGGTAAGAAACTGGTGGAACGCAGTAATTATATTCGTCCGGTCAATAAATTCAAACGGAATAAAAATATCATGCTCTTCAACGCCGGTAAGATCAGCAATCTGAATCAGGCCCCGGCAGATGATGATGACGATGATGATGATCCCGAAGAAGGATTGCCTTCCCTGCGCAGTGCGGGAATCGGTATCCTGAAAAACGGACTCGCCGAAACCATTTTACAGAAATTTGTACGCAGTGTGGACCTGACAAAAGTCACATTTGCCGCCACCGCTATTCTCAACAACCAGGCCCTGTTAAATACCGTGGCAGCAAAAACGCAAACCACTCCACCTGCTGTTACGGGTGATCCGGCAAAACCTTCTCCTGCAAAACTCAGAACCGGTCTCGTGAAAAAACAGATTCCGGCGGCGCGTATGCAGGTCTTCAATGCCACATTTGCCCAGCGGGAAATGATACCGGTTCCCACCGAGTTTCTGTATGCCGATGACCTGGTATTCGGTTATCGCCTCGATATTGCCTACGAAGACAAACCCGATACCTGGTATTCCCTGCACAAACGGAAAATGAATTATGCCTTTGCGCCGGTCAATCTGCCGGCGATACCGATTCCACTTGACGCTGCAGATGAAATTGATGAAGGATGTATCCAGTTAGCCCTCACGGAAGATGATGAAGATGGCGATGAGAAAAAACTGAATGAAGTAATGGCCCGCTGGGAAGGCTGGAGTTTGTCTGTTCCACGGGTGGGTAAGGGGATCAATAATTCAGGCCCTGAAGTAAGTTCAGATGATGACGAAAAGAAAAAGTACCAGCTGGATAAGGAAACGCCATTCCGCCTGCAGGTGGATATCAAACCCGCTCCGAAATCGTTGCCACGTTTACGTTTCGGAAAAAAATACCGGATTAAAGTCCGTACCGTGGATATTGCAGGCAATGGCGTTCCGCATGATACAATGCCGGAAAACAATGCGCAGTGTGTCCGCACCAATATTGAATACCGCCGCTTTGAACCCCTCAGTTCACCCGTATTATTACAGGGTGATGAAATAACGGGTGGTGATAAAAAAATGATCCGCGACCGCGATGGTGAATCCCTGCAACACATGGTGATCCGGAGTAATGAAGGTATTGATACCCGGAGGTATGAAGAAAACAATGTTACCACCGTAGTGGTGGATGGTACGGCAAAAGGCACGCTTAAATATCATCATGAAGCCGTGCGTTTCCTCACCGCACCCCGCGGATCACAGCAACTGGCGGAAGTACATGGCATGTTCGATGAAGCCATGACTGATCCGGCAAAAGCTAAAGAAGCGTACGCGTTTATCACCAGCCGTGATAAGGAATACAAAGATGATGGCAAGACAAAAGCCGTACAGATCCCCGTGGAAACCGGCCAGGTGGATATCGATTATCTCGCAGATCCGATGGCCGCAGGCGTAGTCTTTACCATGCGCTCCAATACCAGTTTTGAAACACCATGGAAAAAAGGACAGACCCGTAAATTCAGTTTCCATTTTGATGAGGAAGTAACAGACGGCGTGGCCGGTAAAAAATTCAGCAATGACCAATGGAAAAATCCCCGTTCCGTAAAAATTAAACTGGTGGAAGGGAATGGAGAGCCCTTCTGGAAAGACAGGGTCTTTACCATTCAGTTGCCCAAGGCCGCAATGGTGGAAATCAGTTATGCCAGCTTCTGGGCACCGGAAGCACTGGAACGTTATTCCGCTTTAATGCCGCGCTTACAGGCCGGTGCCAATGGTATTAAAGTAAAAGAAACCGCCAGCAAAGGTCAGCACTGGATGTTCAGTCCCTGGCGGAAGATCCGGCTTGTACATGCGGTTCAGCAACCGCTGGAAAAACCGGTAATCACACAGGCTTTCACCCGGGTGGAACGCGAATTCAATGATGGCACGGCTACTATTTTCTCTGCTATAAAAGTTCATGGGGCCAGTACTGAAAAACTGGACCTCAGTGCCAGCTGGACCGAATGGATAGATGATTTATCCAAACCCGAACCGGTACAGCAACCCTTCCAGACCCATGTGGAAACCATCCCGGTTATCTACAATGATAATATGCTGGAACTGCTTAAAACGGAAAAGACCGTGAATGCGAAAGCTGACTGGCTGCCACCGGTCACGCATCACTTTGCCGATACCAAGTACCGCCGGGTGAGTTACCTGCCATCTGCGACTACCCGTTTCCGTGAATATTTTACCGGCATTATCGATACGGCCCGTATAAAAGGAGAGACATTACCGCTTGGCCGGGACGGAGATATACTGGAACTGGATATTCTCAATACCGCCCGTCCATCAGTGCCGGTGCTGGAGTATGTGGTACCGGGCTTTGTCTGGGCCAGATCACCGCGTCGTGAACGCAATCCGGTAAACGTGCGCAATGGCACCATACGGGTTTATATGCGCCGCCCCTGGTACAGCAGTGGAGATGATGAACGTATAGCCGTGATTCTGCCGCCGGACGGAATTGAACCGGAACGTCATCCTGTTTACAAAAAATTCTGTACGGTCTGGGGACTCGATCCCGTATTTGAAACGGCACCTTTTCCTAATGGGTACAGCAATTATCCCCGGAAGAATCATTTAGTGGGCACGGATGTAATCTATGATACGGTTAAACTGGCGGAGGAAGACGTGCCTGTACAGGTAGCGGCCTATAAAGTCTTTTTCGACAAGGACAAGCAATTATATTATGCGGATATCCGGGTAGATGCAGGAACGGCTTATTTCCCCTTTGTGCGTTTATCCCTCGCGCGCTATCAGAAAAACTCCTTGCGGGAGAACGGACTGGATTGTTGCCTGAGTGGTGCCGTGCAGGCCGACTGGATACAGCAGGTTCCATTGCGGCTGATCAGCTTTGAACCGGTTGCGGGTGGCATTACCATAAAACTGGAAGGACCGGCCGCCTTTAAAGCCGGTGGCCGTGTGCGTATTAATATTACCATTGAGAAAGCCCTGGTGCCCAAAACCGGTGAAGCCTTTATCGGCGTGGATGTTCCCGGTGAGCAATCCATAGTACTCAGCCGGGATTATAATCTCGATGCCCGCCAGGTTGGTAACGGCACTATTAATTTCAACGAAACAATCCGGCTCACCGGGCTGGCTCCGAATCAGCCATACCGGGCCGTCGTTCGTGAATATGAGCTCCACCCGACCGATCCCCTGCTTATCGCACCGAATATCCAGGGCAAAGCCCCGGATTCAGTGGGAGAGAAACTGGTGTTTATGGAAGTGTTTGAGGGTTGAGGTGTTGAGATGTTGAGGTGTTGAGACGTTGAGGTGTTGAGGTGTTGAGACGTTGAGACGTTGAGTTGTTGAGACGTTGAGGCGTTGAGATGTTGAGGGTTGAGGCGTTGGGTTGTTGAGTTGTTGAGATATATTCGATCACCCCATCGGGGTGCTCTGTCGGTAACATCATGTAAGAACAATCCCTGTCACCCCATCGGGGTGCTCTGTCGGTAACAACGTATACGAAATATCCTCTGTTACCCCATCGGGGTGCTCTGTCGGTAACATCATGTAAGAACTATCCCCTGTCACCCCATCGGTGTGCTCTGTCGGTAACATCATGTAAGAACAATCCCCTGTCACCCCATCGGTGTGCTCTGTCGGTAACATCATGTAAGAACAATCCCCTGTCACCCCATCGGGGTGCTCTGTCGGTAACATCATGTACGAACTATCGCCTGTCACCCCATCGGGGTGCTCTGTCGGTAACATCATGTACGAACTATCGCCTGACACCCCATCGGGGTGCTTTGTCGGTAAAAGTAACCCCAGATGCCTCTCCTCACCCCGTAGGGGTGCTTTGTTGGTATAGAAAGTACTGCTTTACAGATTTTTCATCCCATTAAACCTCTTCACCACTCTTCCTTCTCCGTCTCCAGAAAAATCGTTTCCTCATAAATAATCTCCGCTTTAAATTCCGCCTTATTTGCGTTTAACTTCTTCAACGTACTGCTCAGCATATACCGGATGGCTTTGCGGCCCGGTTCCGATTTATAATACTGCTCCCGGCACAGCGCATCAGTGCGGAACGGGTAATATTCACAAAAGATCAGCCGCAGGGGCCGGCGCTGTGCAGTCATACGTGTGAGTCCGGCATGATGGCTTTCCAGCCGGCGTTTCAGATTGGCGGTAAAGCCTACGTAGAGCAGATAATCCTTTTCACTGAAAAGAATATACACACAATAAGGTAATGGCATTTGCATACTTCAAATTCCGCCATCTTTTAAAAAAGGCCAAGGGAGAATAACCTGAATTACCAGTTATTTTCCGGGCAGGAGGATTGTTTTTTTCCCGCAAAGAGAAGTGGGTTTACACAAAGAAACAGTACAATGCGACAGAAAGATATTTTCGAAAATGTTCAACTGTATTCTGTGTAATCTATTATCCTATGTGACTATGTGTGAGACCCGTTATTAACCGACAGCGCATCCCGATGGGGTGACAGAGAATCATTGGGGTCATTTTGCTTACCACCACCAAAACATCCTTACAGTATCAAAAAGATGCATTCTGGCTAATTTGCTAATTTCCCCACTAGGGGTACCCGCTCATCCGGTTGTTATATAATTAAACAGGTTTTGGGCGTAGCTTTACTCATAGCACCGGAATACAGGACTTTTAGCATGGAATTGCAGGACCACTCCATTACAGCCCTGCTCGCCGCCAGGGACGAAGCGGCATTCGAACAGGTTTTTAAACAACACTTTAAAAGCCTGCACGCATATGCCTGCACCATACTCAACAATGAAGTCGAAGCAGAAGAACGCGTGCAACAGGTGTTTTTTAAACTATGGGAACGGGCCGGCAACCTGAACTTTTCCAGCTCCGTGGCCGCCTATCTCTACCGGGCGGTACACAACGAATGCCTTAACTACCTGAAACATGAAAAAATAAAAGCCGGACACCAGCTCCATGTTGCGCATCGTATGAAAAATGAATCCGTGAATACTGAACCCATGTCCAGAGAACTGGAACAACAATTCCGGGAAGCCCTGCAGGAACTGCCGGAACAATGCCGCACCGTCTTCCAGCTGAGCCGCTTTGAAGAACTCAAATACCGGGAAATCGCGGATAAACTGAATATTTCCGTGAAAACCGTGGAAAACCATATGGGCAAAGCCCTCAAACTCCTTCGCCTGAAACTGGTGGATTATTTACCCTTCTTCTTCATTTATTTAAACCTGTAATACCCTGGAAAAACAATTTTACCATATTAATGATGAAACGCTGGTGAGCTACCTCCTGGGTGAACTCTCTCCCGATGAGGCCGAACGGGTGAGATTATGGATTGAAGATCCGGCTAATCAGACCCGTTATAACCAGTTTAAAATGATCTGGGACAAAAGCCGTGAACTGGCCGCCGTTTCCACCATGGATGAAAACAAAGCCTGGAATTCATTCAAAGCCCGGATAAAAAACAACGATACCATACCCGCTCCCGTAGTACCACTCTTCAAACGTTTTTACGTGAAAGCGATCAGCGCGGCGGCTGTCATTATTCTCGCTATCGGACTCTTCTGGTGGAACCGGCCCGCTGCGGAGAAAACACTGGCCGCCGGTGAGACCGTAGTTATTGAAAAACTGGCCGATGGCTCTGAAATCACACTCAACAAACAATCCACCCTGCATTACCCGACGGCTTTTAAAGGCAAGACAAGATCCGTAGCCTTAAAAGGGGAAGCCTTCTTCAATATCACCCCCGATAAATCAAAACCCTTTATCATTTCAGTGAATGATATCCGGGTAACCGTTGTCGGCACGTCCTTTAATATACGCGAAGACAGCAACTATGTGGAAGTACTGGTGGAAACCGGCACCGTGATCGTAAGCCGTGACTCGCAAAAAATAACCCTGCAGGCCGGTGAAAAAATAAACATGCCCTTTACCGGTGCAATAGCCGCCAAAGAAAAAGTAAGTGATAAGCTGCATAATTATTACCGCACCAAAGAATTTGTATGCGATGATACACCGCTCTGGAAACTGGTACAGGTGCTGAATGAAGCCTATAAAACCAATATCGTATTCGGCAAAGAAGAACTGAAAGACCTGCGGATGAATACCAGCTTCTACAACGAATCCCTCGACCAGGTACTCGAGGTCATCCGCCTTACTTTCAATCTGACCGTGCGCAAAGAAAACGGAAAAATCATCTTAGAATAACCAGGCCATGATACGGAGAAAAAAGCTTTTTGCAGTGCTGATCCTGTTGCTGTGTACGGTACCGGTCCTGTACGGACAAACGGTACTCAGCCGCACACTTTCCCTTGAGGTTAACCGCCAGCGGCTCGACCAGGTTCTCGAAATCATCAGCAATAAAACCGATTGTTATTTTTCCTACAGTTCCTCTATTGTACGGAAAGACAGCCTGATCAGCCTCAGCATACGCAACAAAACAGTCAGGGAGGTGCTCAGCCTCATATTTAATAACAGTTTTGAATTCCGCGAAAGCGGCAGCTATGTAATCATCCGCAAAGCCCCCATCCGCCTCACGATGATCACAAAAAAAGCCGAACCGGAGGACAAGATCTATACCGTAAGCGGATTTGTGTACGACGAACAATCGGACGCCGCCATACCCGATGCCAGTGTGTATGAAAAAAAAATGCTGGCTTCAGCACTCACCAATGAATCCGGTTTCTTTAAACTAAAACTGAAAAACAGTAAAAGCAATACCGCCACCCTTACGGTAAGCAAAGAGTTTTATGAAGATAATTCTGTGGTGATACAACCTGGCCGTAGCCAGGAACTCAGTATCACCCTGATGCCGCTGCTGCAGGAAAATGACCGGGTTACCATCAGTCCGGAAGATTATTTAACGCCCGATTCCGCAAAGACAGATCATCAAACGGACAGTGCCGCAAGAAAACCAGTGCTTTCTTTTGCTGATTCTTCCAAAGTGGAACGGACCGGTATGGGACGATTCCTGCTGTCCACCAAACAAAAAATACAAACCATCAACCTCGGAAAATTCTTTACCACCCGCCCCTTCCAGGTATCGCTGGTACCCGGCCTCGGTTCACACGGACAAATGAGCGGACAGGTGGTGAATAAATTCTCCCTGAACGCCATCGGCGGTTATACAGCCGGTACAAATGGTGTAGAGATCGGGGGCGCGTTTAATATTGATAAAAAAGAAGTGAAATACTTCCAGGCCGCCGGGGTATTCAATGTGGTGGGAGGCATTACCCGCGGTGTGCAGATCGCCGGGGTCAATAATACCGTACTCAATAAAGTCTATGCCTTCCAGGCCGCCGGGGTCAATAATATAGTAAAAGGAAATTTTTCCGGCGTACAGGTAGCCGGTGTTTACAACCATGTAATGGATAGTGTGAAGGGCTGGCAGACAGCGGGTGTGGCGAATTTCGCCAAAAATAAAGTGACCGGTGTTCAGGTGGCCGGGGTAATCAACTTCAGCAACCGGGAAATGAACGGCGTGCAGATCGCCGGTGTAATTAATTATGCCAAAAAATTAAAAGGCGTACAGTTCGGCGTTATTAATATCGCCGATACCTCAGACGGATACAGTATCGGGCTCATTAACATCATCCTGAAAGGGTATCATAAACTCAGCATCTCCCGCAATGAAATCATGGATGTAACAGTGGCTTTCAAAACCGGTAACTCAAAATTCTACAGCATACTCCAGGCCGGTGCCAGTCCGCGGGAGAATGATAAAATCTATTCCTTCGGCTATGGTTTGGGCAGTGAGTTGCGGCTGAATAAAGCCCGTACCCTGACGATTAATCCCGAACTTACTTCCGATTACATCTACCGCGGTACCTGGGATTATTTAAACCTCCTGAATAAATTTCACCTGAACCTCAACGTGAAACTGAATAAATACATTTCCTTCTACGCCGGACCTTCCTATGCCTTATTTATTTCCGATCAGCATACTGCTGTACCCGGTTATCGTTTTGCGCTGCCGGCGGGCGGATACAAACTCCATACATACAGCAACCGTGTTACCGGTTGGTTTGGCTGGACGGCAGGAATAAACTTTTTTTGATTTAACAAAAACAGGATAGGGGTACATACTTCCCTGGTTGTTATCAGAGTAATAACCAACAGAAGTATAACCATGAAGCGTAAAAATCTTATCCCGCTGTTTTTCGTTTTTTTGTTTTCCTTAACATCTGCCGCCCAGTACAAAGGACAGTTGCGGGGTATGGCCGTTGAACAATTACTCCAGCAACCGCTCACCGGCGCCACCGTTACGCTTTCTCCCCTGAAGCGCACGGTAATCACGGATGCGGAAGGTCTCTTTCGTTTTACAGATATTCCCGTAGGCACGTATGCAGTAACGATCAGTTATGCCGGGTTCAAAGAAGTGGTACTGGAAAATATACAGGTCAACTCCGGTAAAGAAACCGTACTCTCTGTGCCGATGGAAGCAGTGATTAAAGCAGAAACCGAAGTGGTACTGCAGGTAAACAGTAAAAAGAACAAACCGCTGAATGAAATGAACGCGGTAAGTGCCCGCGCCTTTACCGTGGAAGAAACACAGAAATATGCCGCCGCAGTAAATGACCCCTTGCGTATGGCCGTGGCTTTTCCCGGTGTAATGGCCGGTGATGACGGTAATAATAGTATCATCATCCGAGGTAATTCGCCCGTGGGTTTATTATGGCGCATGGAAGGACTGGATATTCCCAACCCCAATCACTTTGCCCTGCCCGGCAACAGCGGGGGTGGTATTTCCATTCTCAGTGCCCAGGTACTTTCCAATTCCGATTTTGTGACCGCTGCATTCGCCGCTGAATATGGCAATGCCGTCAGCGGGGTCTTTGATCTGCATTTGCGCAAAGGCAATAATGAAAAAAGAGAATACAGTTTACAGGCCGGTGTACTCGGACTGAATGCTTCCTTCGAAGGTCCTTTTTCTAAAAAATACAAAGGTTCCTATCTCGTGAATTACCGCTATTCCACCCTCAGTCTCCTCACTAAACTCGGAGCCATTGATAATAACGGCATCACCAATTTCCAGGACCTTTCGTATAATATAAACCTGCCCGCGGGACGCGCCGGTACATTCACCCTCTTTGGTTTCAATGGCCGCAGTGATCAGTTCTATGAAGCGGAAACCGATTCCAGCAAATGGGAGAGTCGCTCCGACCGGTACTCCTTCGATTTCTTTTCGCATGCTTCCATGAACGGTATGACGCACACGATCAAGGGCAACAAGTGGAACCTGAAAACCGGTATCGGTCTTTCCGGCACACGCACCGGTTTTAAAGAACATATGTTTATGGATGACCTTACGGAAGTACCCACCTGGCTCGATAAATACAATACAAGAAAATGGGTAATGAACTCCACGCTCAATTATAAATTCAGCAAACAGGTATTACTCCGCGCCGGCCTGATCGGTACGCTGGTAAAATATACAGTGAACCAATCCCTCCCCGATCATGAAGGTGAACCGCTGATCCAACGGGTAAATACCAGTGGCAACAGTTCCCTGCAACAGGCATTCGCGCAGGTACAGTATCGTCCCTCCGATCAGTTTACCCTCCAGGCCGGTATGCATTATATGCGGGTGGCCTTGAATAAAAGTAATGCCACCGAGCCGCGTGCTTCTGTGCGCTGGAATATTAATAAACGCAGCGGACTGGCATTTGGATATGGACTCCATAGCCAGGCACAGACATGGGGATTGTATTTTGTACAACAGGAACAGCCGGATGGTTCAATAGTACTGCCCAATAAAAACCTCGGACTTACACGCGCTCATCATTATGTATTGTCGTATAATTACCGGCTGGCACCCAACCTGCAGGTGAAAGCCGAACTCTATTACCAGGATCTGTTCAATGTGCCGGTATCCGTGTATGACAGCAGTACTTTATCAGCGCTCAATATTGAATTCAATTATCTCAGTGACCCGATGATCAACAAAGGCCGTGGCCGCAACCAGGGACTGGAAATTTCCATTGAGCGTTACCTGCATAATAATTTCTATCTCACGCTGACCAATTCATTGTACCAGTCGAAGTACAAAGCCCTCGACGGCATTGAGCGTAATACAAGATTCAATGGCAATCATATCAGCACGCTTATAGCCGGAAAAGATTTTGTGAATGAGCGCAAATCAAAAACCATCGGGCTGCATATCAAGACTATTTATGCAGGGGGTTTACGTAATACGCCCATTGATGCCGCGGCTTCTTCAGCGGCCGGTTATGCCGTATTCAAAGAGAAGGAAGCTTTTACCCTGAAGAATCCCGCGTATTTCCGTACGGATATCCGCGCCAGTATCAAATGGAACCGTCGCCGTGTCACCAGCACTTTGTCTCTCGATATCCAGAATGTCAGCAACCGCCAGAATGTATTTGGCCAGGGCTGGGACAAGGACAAAAATAAAATCGTCACCTATTACCAGATGGGTTTATTGCCCATTCTCAATTACAAAATTGAATTCTAATCATTCCTGAATCAAAAATCATAGTCATGAAAAAAATCAGCTTATCCTTTTTGTTAATCACCTTTTTAGCCTTTTTCTCTTCCTGTGAAAGAGTAGTAGGGGAAGGGCCTGTAGTAACGCAACAAATTTCACTGACCGGTTTCTCACAATTATCAGTCGGTGTTCAGAGCCGGGTAAATTACAGTATCGGTCCTGTTTATAAAGTGGAGGTAACCGCCCAGCAGAATATCATCGACGTGTTGCGGATAGATAAAACCGGTAATGAGCTCACGGTAAAACTAAAGCCCGGTGTCTGGTTAAAAAACAATGAAGACATACTCGTCAATATCACTGCTCCGGATTTAACCTCCGTCAACCTGAGTGGTTCCGCCAATATCACAGTAACCGGCCCTCTCCTCGCCAGCAACCTCGACCTCAAAGTCAGCGGGTCAGGCAATATTGAAGTGCAGCAGGCCACCCTCAGCGACAAACTCACCGGTAAAGTCAGTGGTTCAGGTGCCATCACGGTCAGTACCGGCAGTACGGTCAATGAAACACTGCATGTCAGTGGCAGTGGCAATATCCTTCTCACCGGCATTCAGGCCCAGAAAGCCAATACCGACATCAGCGGTTCAGGCAATATCAAAGTAAAAGTGGCGCAGACATTAGATGCCCATATTTCCGGCAGCGGCTCCGTGTATTACCTGGGCACCCCGGTAATCACGAGTCATGTATCGGGAAGCGGGAGAGTGAGGGCGTTGTGAGTTAGTCTGTAGTTAGTAGTCGGGAGTTAGTAGTCCGTTCGAATGGTGATTACGCCTCGAAATCCCCGTGAACAATTAGTGCGTGTCGGTTATCCCTCCTACCCTTCGATTAACTCAGGGAAAATTGTCGGGACGACAAAACAGCCCGCTTCGGAGGGGAGATGACAATTCGAACGGACTACTAACTACTAACTGCCGCCTACTAACTAAACTCACCGCCAATCCAGTTTTCGTTCTTACTTACCCGACTTTTCTAAGCACCATATAAAACTCCATAAACCCTTTCTTCACCGGCAGCTTCTTTTCATTGTAAAACTGCTCCAGGCTTACCGGAATGCGCTGACGGATGATGAGCTCATGCTGCCCTTTTTTAAAATCCCCTTCCAGCATCATCCACTCTCCGACTGTGAGGTAGGAGAAATTTCTGAGCTCATGGCGCTTATTGTCTTTATTTATTTTTGACGTCTTCTTACCGGTACTATACACGGTTTCAACCAGGGTCTCGGTTCCTTCCACAACATAGTCCACATAGGGAACGGCAAGACTGTATTTACCAGTCTCATAGTCAATCTGCAGATCAACGTTGGACAGAAAGCCCTTGACCCAGTTCGAGTCGGAGGTATAGCGATTGTATTTTTCGAGACGACCGGTAATACCATCCCGGCCAAGCAGACCGGTGGGTACGATCACCGTATCAATCTCATCATGTTTGCTCCAGGTGTTTTTGGTGCCGCTGTTAATCCAGCATTCATAACGCTGTACATTGTTTTTATCGGGCTGGTTTTTGCGGATGGCGCCTCTCACTTCATTGGACAATTCCACAAAACCTGAATTAAGCCGGTTCACGATCACATGATAATACACCCGGTTCTTGCCCTTGCCGGTACCGGTGCTGTCGTTGAATTTAAACGAGTACACAAACTGTCCTACCCAGCCCTTTTTGATCGAAGGTTTATAAGGGATGTCAGGCATTTTAATTTCAGGAAGGGGTTTGTCCTGGGCTGATAAATAATTAGCTGTAGTTAGCAGCAGGGCAAGACTAAGAAGACCCGCGAAAAATGGTTTCATATTGATTGTTTTATTTTTTATTAGAGAAAGCATTTATTTTACCCTGTATAAAGTATAGTGCATGGAAGGGTTGTCCTGATCGGACAGATAGAGGAGGTACCCGTTCTTCACCGCAATCAGCTGAGCATTGTAGATGGTTGTCTTTCCACCCAGGCGATTTGTGGCCGTAACGCTCCAGTCAGTCACACTGAAGTTGCCCTTAAAATCCTGGCCACTGAATTGCGTACCGCCATTGTTCATACTGGCTCCCCGGTAACTGCTGCTGTACGTGCCGTTAGTATGAAAAACAAATTCATCGGTGGAAGAAACCGCACTCATACCGGCATAGGTTCCGGAATAAGCATTGTAGTATTCCACCCCGCCACCACCGCTGCCACTCCATTTACCCACCAGATCTGCAGCGGTTACGGCAAACCGGTTGGCATTCAGTTTGGCATCGAGATCATTGGGATGAGGGAATTGTTGCTGATAGCTTTGCTGATCGGGAGCAATCACCACGATCGGACGGGCACCACCACTGTACACGATCTTGATGGCCACATAGCAGGACCGGCCTGTTTGTTTATTCACCGCATTCCCTTCCATAAAATAAATCACCGGATACTGCACGCCCGCCCATTTCTGCGGACTGGCCACATTGAAATAAGGGGTGACATATTTACTCCAGTAGTATTCCGGTGCATCGATGGTCTGCGGACGGGCATCATCAAGCGCCGCATCAATATAGTGTAAGCGGATCTCGGTGCCGTTGCGGACCAGTTGCACATAATTATCCAAAGCTGTTCCCAGCCAGCCATCATCAAACTGTGTACGGGGTTTACTCATGCGTGCAGTATTACTCGCAGGCGTAATGACGGTGGAGGGTTGCGGAACAGGTGTTGTTACCGCACCCCGTATAAAGCGATTGGTATCCGGTGTAATCCCCGCCATAAATTCCCGGATCACGGGAATATATTTTTCACTGGTAAATACAGCCGCTATATAATAGGTGAGTGCGCCGCGTGTCACAGTGGTTACGGAGATCACAAAGGGCTTTTTACTGTAACTGCCCCTGGCCGATCCCGTTATCATATCCCAGCCATCCTGCGTTTGCTTTTCCTTCGACTCCGGATCAGTCACACCCTGTGCAGGATTACGGGCAAAGAAATCCCAGTTGGCCGCAAAATCCTTCTCTACATCCGATTGCCCGGTTACGGCGGGATAGAGATACAACTGGCAATACTGTTTAGCTGCACTCTGGGTATAAAGCAGTTTGCCCTGCGTTTCCTTCAACAGAAAATTCTTCGGGGCGGAATAGGAGAAAATATCAAAGCTCTTAAGGCTCTGTGCCCCGCTGAAGAAGGAGAGGCTGAGCAGGAAAAGACTGAAGGCGATTGATTGGGCAGACTGCATACGGGTTGTTGTTAATGGTGAGTATGATTGATCCGGTTAGCGCTACAAATCTTCATCTTTTCCCTGCCCTGTACAATCCCCCAAACCCCTGTTTTCCGTATCCCCTGAACAGGGGATTTTGCTCCGGCACATTGCAACTTGCACAGGTAATCCCTACATTTATAAAAATTACGCCAGTGAACAACCGAAGCTGTATAGTCTGTCTCCTGCTCCTGCTGCCTGCATTATTGCGGGCGCAGACCAATACGGGTAAGGACAGCCTCTTACAATTGCTCCGTACGGCTAAAGAAGATACCGGCAAAGTGCTTTTGCTGAATGAACTCGGCTATCTCGCGGAAAACAATAATCCTGAAGAAGCGAAATATTATTATAAGCAGTCCCTGCAGCTCAGTGAAAAACTGGACTACAAAATGGGGATACTGAAATATTACAGCAATTATACCGCTGCACTGAATATGCAGGGCCGGTATGATTCCGGTTTACTGCTGAACAAGGAAGCCTTAACGGTAGCGGAGAAATTTGGCATCAAAGACCGCATTGCGGTGGTGCAGCACAATATCGCCGCTTCCTATATCTATCTCGAGGATTTTGAAAGTGCCCTCAGCTGGCATTTAAAATCGCTTCCTTATTTTGAAAGCAGTAAGGACGACGGACGACTCAGTGTGATCTATGATAATATGGGCATTGTGTACCGCGAAGTAAAACTCTATGATAAAGCGATAGAGTTTCATGAAAAAGCCCTGGCCATTGCCCGCCGCAACAAAAATGAATTTGATATCGGCATCGTGCTCAGTAATATGGGGAATGATTATACCAGTGCCGGTAATTATCCCAGAGCCCTGGAGGTATTGCATGAAGCCCTGGCGATCGGCCGCAAACTCGGTGATGATTTTATTCTCAAGAATGTATTGCTGAATATCGGGAATATCTATATCAAACAGGGGATGTATGATAGTCTGCCTGCTTACGCCACCGAAGGACTGGCGGTATCACGCAGAGTGGGTGACAGTCTCACGATCGCCAGCAATCTCTATGCGCTTGGTTTATATCATTTGTACAAAAAAGATTACTCGAAAAGCATGGCTTTAGCGGAAGAAGGTTTCCGGATTGCAGAACAGAACCGCTATCTCGAGAAATGGCAGTTGCATGCCGGGCTCTTATCGGAGTTGTGGCTGGCACAGGGAGATTTTAAGCAATACGATAAATACAACAGGCTGAGTGTACAGTTGTCGGAACAGTTTTTCAACCAGGGCATGCAGAAGAACGCGCAGTTGCTCGATAAGAAATACGAGACCCGGCAGAAGGAACAGCAATTGCAGTTGCAGCAGGCCACGATAAAGCAGCAGCATACGCTGAACTATATACTCGGGGGCGGTATGCTTGCTTTATTGCTGATAGCAGGACTGGTGTACCGCAACTACCAGCAGAAACGCCGCTTGCAGCAGCAGCAGATCAATGAACTCGAACAGGAAAAATTATTACTCGCCACACAATCCATTTTAAAAGGACAGGAAGAAGAGCGCAGCCGCATGGCCAAGGACCTGCACGACGGGCTTGGCGGATTGCTCAGCGGGGTTAAATTACAATTAGGTGCTATGAAAGGAAACCTGATCCTCTCCGAAGAACATGCACGGGTATTCAACAATGCCCTCGGCAAACTCGATGAATCCATCAGTGAAATGCGCCGCGTGGCGCACAATATGATGCCCGAAGCACTGATGAAACTCGGACTGCAGCAGGCCTTGCAGGATTACTGTGATGGTCTCAGCGAAGGACAGTCGTTCAAAATCAATACGGAGTTTCACGGGCTCGAGCAACGCATGACGCCTTCGACTGAAGTGGTGGTATACCGTATTGTACAGGAATTGCTCAACAACGCGGTAAAGCATTCAGGCGCAACGGTGATCCTCGCACAGGTAATGCGGCAGGAGAATGGACTCAGTATTACGGTGGAGGACAATGGACGGGGCTTTGACAAAGAGCAGGTGGTACAGGGAGCGGGATTAAAGAATATCCGTTCAAGGGTAGATTATCTCCAGGGACAGCTCGATATACAGTCGGTACCCGGCAAAGGAACATCGGTTCATATAGAATGTACAATTGAAATGCATGGATAAGATCCGTTTACTGGTGGTGGATGATCACCCTATGGTATTGGAAGGCATGAAGAGTATGCTGCAGCAGCTCTCCTTTGTGGAGTTGTGCGGTATGGCCACGGATGCCTATGCGGCGATGGAACTGATTAAGAAGGAGAAGCCGCAGATCGTGATCACTGATATCAACATGCCCGAGATCAGCGGCATTGAGCTTGCCCTCAAGATCCGGCATGAGTTTCCCGAAGTGAAAGTCATCGCCATGAGTACCTTCAAAGAACGCAGTTATATTTCGCAGATGATCCAGAACGGCGCGGCCGGTTATCTCGTCAAGAGTGCCTCCCGCGAGGAGATCGAAGAAGCCATCCTCAGTGTACACGAGGGCAAGTTGTACATGAGTCTCGACATCAACCTCTCTGCCGCCGACAAAACCGAATTAAACAACATACCCGTCCTCAGCACACGCGAAAAAGAAGTCCTGCTCCTCATAGCCGACGGCCTCACCAATCCCCAGATCGCGGCCAAGCTCTTTATCAGTCTGCATACGGTTGACAGTCACCGGAAGAACCTGCTTACCAAGTTTGGGGTGAATAATACGGCGGGATTGATAAAGATTGCGGTGAGAAATAATATGATTTAGTAAGTACAAAGTACGAGGTACGAAGTACGAATGCATTTCGTAAACGAGATGCTTTTTATTATAATAAAATCTTGTTCAAAGGACCGGCTGTTGACTCCCGACTACTAACTACTAACTTTCTTCCCTATCACCGGCTCAATCATATTCATTCCTTCCGCCAGTTGCTTCACTCTTTCCAACGGTTCGTACCAGGGGTGCTGGGCCAGTTTGAATTTGGAATGATGTACGGGTATAAAGCTTTTGGCGCGGAGGTCTTTTACCTCCTGTATCACTTCTTCCGGGGTGGAATGAATATAGGGCCAGTTTTTATTGTATTGTCCGCATTCCAGCAAGGCCAGGTCAAAGGGACCATACTGCTCGCCGATGGTTTTGAAATGAGGACCATAGCCACTGTCGCCCCCGAGGAAAAGCCTGGCGGATGGCGTTTGCAGTACATAAGAAGTCCAGAGCGATACATTGCGTTTAAAAGTACGGCCGGAAAAATGACGGGCGGGTGTGAAGGTGATCGTAAAGCCAGGTGCCAGGTCAATCGAATCAAACCAGTTGCGTTCTGTAAGCTGGGTATCCGGCCAGCCCCAGTAACGAAAATGTTCCCCCACCCCGAGACCGCAGATCACCTGTCCGGTTTTATGTTTTAATTGCTGAATGGTTGTATAATCAAGGTGATCCCAGTGATCATGCGTGATCAGCAGAAAATCAATCGCCGGTATATCCGCAGCCTGGTAGGTATTCGTCCCGGGAAAAGATTTTAGTGAACCCGGTATCGGCGAAGCGTTACCGCTGAAGACCGGGTCCACCAGGAAGCGTTTGCCATCCAGCTGAATAAAATAAGAGCTGTGTCCGAACCAGACCAGCACATTCTCTGCCGGATCCAGGTTAATCAGATCGGTCTGCACAAAAGGAATCGGTTGATCCGGACTCGTCTCCGGATGTTTTTTTAAAAACTCCCATAGGATCTTCGGCATGGTTTGTCCCTCTGCCAGTGCAGGCGTAGGAACCGGATTCTGAAACTGACCGTCTTTATAATTCGGTAGCTGTCTATACTGTTGCTGTAATGATTTTCCCGGCCGCCGGCCAAATGATTTGATAAAGGACATGAGTAAAGTAACTATTTCAGCAAAGGTGCGGAACACGGGTATGCGTGACAAAGACGAATCGGTGAGTAGGGGGTGAGGGGCGGTGAAAATGCAATATGAATCAATACAACCAATCAGGATTGATTAAATAACTTTCTGAAACCCATTGTCAAGTTTGTCAGAAGAAATAGCATCTAAAAAAATGAGTGTTTGCAATCGTTTGCGTGTATGCAAAACGCGTATAACCACGCAACTCAATGTTACCAAATTATTACCAATTGCTATTTACAGTAGTGCCCGCTTGAAAAATCCGAAATTTTCAGTAAAATTATAGTAAGAATTATTTCCCAATTTTACTACCATTAAATTCACTGAATGTTATTCATTGCCTCTGCACTATTCTCCGTGCGCTATGAATATATACTTATAAGTCAAAAGTGTTCTTGCTTTTGCTAAGTGGATTTTTTTGCACTGATCCCGTAAGATCATTCTCTGATATCATTATTACATTTTAAGGACGGCTAGGTATTGTCTGCCCGGTAAAAAATTAAACATTGAATGAAGAAGATGTATACAGGTATATATCGCTTCCGCTGTACTCCCTGCAGTGTTACTCATTGGGATCGAATAATTTCATTAAAATGGAAGGAAACTAATACTTTCTTTCCGTAAAAAATCTACTGGTTGATTCCTTTCAGCCCGATATGTTGGGCTTCAAGAATCTGAACCAGTGATTATTTCTTAACCAAATCCGAGGCACACGGAAAATGTGTCGCATGTATGAAAAAGTACAATAACAATCCAAAAAGGGTTTCGACCCGGAAAGGGCACAACGCAAAAAGGCTGCCCGGAAATCAACGAGGCAGCCCAATTCATAACCTGTTAAAACTTCGGTTATGGGAGAATTCTACCGAAAGGAGTTGCACGAACTCCTGCACCGTTGCGACATGGTTGTCGTATTGGTGCTCTCTGATCTTTCTCATCTCCTCATCCACGAATTTATCCTCTGGACTGTTTCGCTGGCAATCAAAGTGGTAAAGAAGTGGTTTGAGAAATGAATATAGATCAGTAACGTGCTGCACCAGGAAGGACCTGGTGCTTTTTTATTTTAAGCGTGTTTTGGTTATCGGTTCTTTGTTTGTAGTCTATAAGTACTATAGACATTGTCAATACACACAAGGTACATTTTCCAGTTGAACCAAGCAAATTATGTGTATTACTTTTATATGAACTTTAATAATCTTATATAGTTGATAATGAACACGTTTTATTCCTTTGGGAGTCCAAAATACAGATTCTTTGCCCCGCCTGGTCACTTTTACAGTAAGTGATTGGCCCTATTCTCCATTCATTTTCCAACCCTTCTCTTCCTCACCCCCATCTCATGCTTCACAAACCTGTTCGCCATTTCTCTTCCAAATACCGGATCAGTAACAATCTTTGTTTTTGCCCAAACCCCGAGTTTTAAAATCACCGTCATCTCTTCCGGCGTAAAATGCCTCCGGTAATTATTACAGGTACTGCAGCTGGGCAAAAAATTATTCTCTGAACTGGAACCGCCCATTATATGTGACTTTACATGGTCTGCCTGAAAGTCATTGATGTCAAGTTCTATCCCGCAAATATGACAATGCCCGTCTGTTTTTGAAAAAACAAGTTCTCTTGATTTTTTACTTAAAGATGTCCGTTTTATTCCTTTGAGTTTGGTATCTTTTCGTTCTTCTTTCAAATTATTTATCAACTTTATCAGCCCAACTCCAGCTTTTAAGCTCTTGAGTTTTTTGATTTTAAATCCTTTCTTCATAACAAATTATTAAAACAGGTCAATTATTCATTACTCCCCAAAAAATAAACCGCCTGCAACGGCAACATATATTTCTGCTCATCGCTCATTTTATCATAGTACTTGGTCCAGAGGTCGAGCATCCGATCAAAATCGATCAATTCCACGTGTTTACCTGAAAGACGAGCTTCTTGTTTAGCTGGCTGGCTAAAATCCCCGCTGGTGACAAATATGCCCACATCACTTTCCCTTTTCATGGTTCCGATCAGACGTTGAACATCGTCTGAAGAGATACTGGAATCCGGGCGGTGTTTCACCTGGACAATAATCCTTGGAGGCTTGGTACCAAGGGGATCGTTATACGCTATAATATCAATGCCCCCGTCCCGGCCCTTGGGTGATATGTGGGAAATAAAATAACCCATTGCTGATAACAAAGCGGCGACCAGGTCCTGAAATTCGTAAGGGTTCTTGATGAGTACATAATTACGGAGTCCTTCATAGGCCTTTTCCTCATATTGCTCTAATAAAGCCTTTTGCTTCTGTTCAAATGTTTCTTCGCCGGGACCACTCAGTTCTTCTGTTTCTTTTATTTCTTCGTCGGGTTTCTGACTTTTCTTCCAATCACGATAGAAACGTGTGGCGCTGGATAGAAGTTCTTCCGGTCCCTTCTTCATAGCCTCTTCACCCTCTGGTGTGAGTATCCATGTCCCTTTGCTTTTCTGCATATAGCCCGCTTTCTGGCAATCGATAGAGAAAAAGTGCAGGATCGATTCCCAACGTATATAACCAGTTTTCTCATAGCGTTCTATTTCCCAATCGCTGAACTTAAGGCGTTCTCGAATTTTCTCAATAACCTCGTAACCTTTTAAAGTGCCTCCGGCTTCCTTCAATACGCGAAAGGCTTCAAATATTACTTTTACTGCTAGCTTGCGTGAGGGTGATGGAAAATCCGCTCAAACTGACCACCTCTTTCCGGTCGAACCTGACCACCCTTTTCCGGTCGAACCTGACCACCCTTTTCCGGTGCAAACTGACCACCCCCTGGAGCCTCATTTATAAAGGTTGTTT